>ENA-ORIC01000150-ORIC01000150.1-human-gut-metagenome-genome-assembly--contig:-NODE-150-length-95746-cov-11.011184_pt1 | contig 95746 bp, 96 predicted proteins | sample MGYA00243023_ERZ508732 | MGnify/ENA primary metagenome ERZ508732 (study PRJEB26277, sample SAMN04329767) | human gut metagenome | biome: human-associated habitat | host: Homo sapiens | place: USA... | reverse complement strand
GACTGCGGAAGCACTGTTGAGCGGCAGCGGTCTGTGTCGTCATGAACCTTGTAGCGACCCTGAAGTATCGAAAGACGTTTCGGGGCTCACGAAGCCGAATTGCGGTAGCAAGGCGGAACGGGAAAGAGGTCTGCCGCGCACACTTTGTACGGACGGTGACGTTCAGGCGGCTTTGCCACCTGAAAGAGCTGTCTGACGGTCAAAGTGAATACTCTGTCTTCAGACAGGGGAGCTTCAACGGATCACACGACACTGGGAAGGCAGCTATGACTGTGGATTCTTCCTGCGGCACGGCCGCGGAAAAGGAAAGGGGCGAGGAAAGGTCGCCCGATCGCTGGATGGTGGTTTTTCTGAACGACGACTACACGCCCTTTGACTGGGTGATCGACGTACTCATCCGAATTTTCGAGCGCACGCCGGTCGACGCCATGACGGTCACGCGAAGCGTGCATCAGCAGGGCAGGGGCATCGCAGGCGTCTATCCGCGCGTCAAGGCCCTTCGCCTTGTCGCCAAATGCATGAGCGAGGCCCGCAGAGACGGCTATCCCTTCACCTGCATTGCCGTGCCCGCCGAGGGCGGCGGCCTTTCCCTCTGACTGTCCGGAGCTGCTTATGACGGAATATCGTTTTCAGGACGCCGTGGAGGAGATCGTCAGATCCACGCTCTTCTGCGCGCAGGAAGCCAGCGATGACTGGGTTCCGCTTCTTTTCCTTGCCTTCCTGTGCAGGCATCAGGCGACGCTGGACGCGCTCTCGCAGGCCGGGTTTGATGTCGAGCGCTTTGAGCAGGCCAATCAGGCGTGGCTCTCCAAGGCTGAAGACGTCTGTCGCAAGGTGGAGTCGTGCGAGGCCATGACGCTTGCGGACCTGCCGGAATTCGATGCAATCGAGGATGCCGGCGTCGTTTCGTGGCTTGCCAATGCAGGCATCCACGTGATGAGCGCGGGGCGCCGCGATCGCGTCGTCGACGTCTATGACATTCTCATCGCCATCAAGACGGTGATGTCGGCAGGGTCCGTCATTTCCCAGGCTTGGGATCAGGCGGGGGTTACGCTTGCCGAGCTTCGCAGGCGTGATGCCGTGCTTCACGGTCCTCAGGGCTTCTATACGCTGACGCCGCCTGCGACCACAGGCTTCATGGCGGATTTTCTCGATGACTTCTTGTTTGGAGGTCCCGACGAGGAGGCCAGGAATGAAGAGGTGGAAGAGGGTGAAGAAGGAGAGGGCGCAGCGACGGCCGGAACGGAGTCTTGGGGCGAGGTCGTTGCCGACGGACGCGGCGGGAAGGTCGTGCGCATCAATCTCAATGATGGTGACGAGGTTCCGGAGGCTCTTAAGAAGATGATCCTCCGTCTAGCCGACCGGGTTGCCGGGAGCGATTCTGGAGACGAGCCTGAGAATCAGGCTGAGGCGGTGGAGACGGACAAGCCCCGGGCGAAGGGCCTGAGCCGAGAGGAAAAGTACCTGCAGGGGTGCACGCGCGATTTGAGCGCGGCAGCGGCAGGAGGGGAGCTTGATCCTCTCATCGGACGCGACGTCGAGGTGCTGCGCATCTGCGAAATCCTCTGTTGCAGGCGCAAGAACAAGCCGCTGATCCTCGGTGAGACGGGCGCGGGCAAGACGGCGTTGGTCGAAGGGCTTGCGCTTCGCATCCATGAGGGCCGCGTGCCTGCGGCGCTCAGGGGGCTCCGCATCTTTGCGCTCAACGCCTCCTCCATGTCGAGCCGCTACAAGGGCGCATTCGCCGAAAAGCTTTCGGAAATCGTCTCCGTCATCAAGAAGGTGCCGGGAGCCGTGCTCTTCATCGACAACCTGCACATGCTGATCAACGGCACCGACGGCAACTCACAGGAGGAGTACAACGCGCTCGGTCATCTGGCGGGCGACGATTCACTGCGCCTCATCACGACGTCCACATTCCGTGCCTGGCGCCAGACCTTCAGCAAGGACGATCTGCTCACGCGTCGTCTGCAGACGGTGGAGCTCGCGCCCGTCTCCAGAGATGAGGCTCTGCGCATCGTGACGGGCGTGCTTCCGAAGTTCGAGCAGTACCACGGCGTGCATTACGCGCCCGAGGTTGCGGAAAGGGCCGTGGCGCTGGCCGATCGCTGGATTACGGACAGGCCCTTCCCCGACAAGGCGCTCGATCTGGTGGATGAGCTTGGCGGTGCAGCCCGCATGAACAGGGAGGCGGGGAATGAGACGCCCATCGATGTCGGCGTGCAGAAGCTCCCCGAGCTCGTCGCGCGCATGGCCCGCATTCCGGCCGAGCAGATTTCCGAGAGCGAGCACGGTGAGCTCGCCGCGCTCGACAAGGTCATTCGAAGCGCCGTGTTCGGTCAGGACGAGGCGATCGACAGAATCGTTTCGGCGATCCGCGTCTCCCGTTCGGGGCTCGGCAATCCCGAGCGTCCCGTGGGCTCCTTCCTCTTCACGGGGCCGACGGGCGTCGGCAAGACCGAGGTGGCCCGCAGGCTTGCGGGAGCGCTCGGCGTACAGCTTCTTCGTTTCGACATGTCCGAGTACGCGGAATCGCATACGATCAGCCGTCTCATCGGCTCGCCTCCAGGCTATGTCGGACACGGCGAGGGCGGGCTTCTCACCGAGCAGGTGACGAAGCATCCCTACAGCGTCGTGCTGCTCGATGAAATGGAAAAGGCGCACCCGTCGCTCTTCAACCTGATGCTGCAGGTCATGGACCACGGCAAGCTCACCGACGCCTCCGGCCGCGAGGCGGATTTCCGAAACGTGGTGCTCATCATGACCAGCAATGTGGGCGCCCGAGAGATGGAGCGCAACACCATCGGGTTCGGCGGAAGCAGGACGGGAGATGACGGCGCGGCCATCAGGATGGCCTTCACGCCCGAGTTCCGCAATCGACTCGACGCCGTGGTGCGCTTCGCGCCGCTTTCGGTGGATTCCATTGCGTCCGTCGTGGACAAATTCCTTGCCGAGCTTTCCGATCAGCTCAGAGCCAGAGGTGTCGAGCCCGTCTATTCGGCGGACTTCCGCGCTTGGCTGGCCAGAAACGGTTACGACCCGCACATGGGGGCGCGTCCGATGCGCCGCCTGATTGCCGACAAGGTCCGCCGTCCGCTGGCCGAAGAGCTGCTGTTCGGCCGCTTGGCGGGTGGTGGAAAGGTCGTCTTCGACATCCGAACCGATGCGGGCGGTGAGGAAGTGGTGTTTGAAATCCCTGCCGCCGACTACAATGACCAGAAGCCGTCCCGTTTGTCGGAGGACGGTCCTGAAGGAGAAGCCTGATGACTGAAATCAACGAGCTCTGCCGCGACATTCAAATGAAGCTTCCGGACGAGATCTGGATGCTGGATTCGCTCGAGCGCTACCGCCGCGGCGCCGTCCATACCGATGACTTTGCCAGAATGGACGGCCGCACCTATCTTTTCGGCGTGGTTGAGGTTCCCCTCGCCTACGAAGACGATGCGAGCTTCACATGGGGCTGCTGGATTGAGGTCGACCGTTCTCTGCACGACGCATATCTCGAGGCTTTCCAGAGTCCTGCCGCCGACCGCCTGACGGGCGATGGGAGGCTTGCCAACGACATCCCGGGGTATGAGGATGCTGCAGGCGCCCGCGTTGAAGTGATGTTCTCGTCCGAACGCCGCCCTGTCTTTGTCGTGGACGCGAGCAACTCTCTCGGGCGGGACCAGAGGAGCGGTCTTTCGCTTGAGGATCATCAGGCGCTCGACGACATCCTTTTCGGCGACGATGAGGATGAGGACGACGAACAGGACTGGAACGAGCGCGACTGACGTTTGTTTGAGATCACTGAAATGAAAGAGGCTTCCGTCTGGAAGCCTCTTTCATTTGGAGAGAGGTCAGCCCCTGCCCGTGGATCCGAAGCCGCCTTCGCCGCGTTCGCTTTCGTCGAACTCATCGACCACGCGGAAGTCCGCCTGCATGACGGGCACGATCATGAGCTGAGCGAGGCGTTCGAAGGGTTCGAGCGTGAAGGGTGCCTGACCGCGGTTCCAGGTCGAGATCATCAGCTCGCCCTGATAGTCGCTGTCGATGAGACCAACGAGATTGCCGAGCACGATGCCTTTTTTGTGACCGAGCCCCGAGCGTGGGAGGATCAGGGCGGCATAGCCGGGATCTCCGATGTGGATGGCGAGGCCTGTGCGCACCAGCACGGTTTCACCGGGATTGATGACGAGAGGCTCGTCAAGAAGGGCACGGAGGTCGAGGCCTGCGCTGCCGGGCGTGGCGTAGGCGGGCATGCGTTCGCGCATGCGTTCGTCGAGGATTTTGACGTCAATCTGCATGGTTCTGAATGAGTGAGGTTTGAGAATTGAGCATGGAGGCGATGCGGCTGACGATTTTCAGTGCAACCTCCCGCTTGGAGGCAGGCCCGAAGGCTTCGGCGCTCTCTGGCGTTACAAGGAGCACGCAGTTGTCGGGGCTGCCGATGGCTGTGCGTGCAAGGTTGCCCACGATCAGGTCCGCGTGTTTTGAGATGCACTTGCCTCTGGCATAGGCCTCGAGGTTTTCAGCCTCGGCGGCAAAGCCGACCTTGAGCTTTACGTCGCTGCGCGTCCCGACAGTTCTGAGAATGTCGGGGTTTTCTTCAAAGCGAAGCTCAGGGGGGCGGCCGTCCGTTTTCTTCATTTTTCCGCTGACGGCGGTGGCGATGCGCCAGTCGGCCACGGCGGCGACGCCGATGAAGACGTCCGCGCCGTTTGCCTTGAGGGCTTCTTCGACGGAGGCGAGCATTTCCGCGGCCGTCGTGACGTCAACACGCTTGACGCCGAAGGGCGTCGGAAGGTGAACGGGACCCGAGACAAGCGTCACGTCGGCGCCCGCATCACGGGAGGCGCGGGCGATTTCGTATCCCTGAAGTCCGGAACTTTTGTTGGTGATGCCCCGAACGTCGTCGATGGGCTCGAAGGTGGGCCCCGCCGTGATGACGACGCGTCTTCCGCTGAGGCTTTTGGGTGCAAGCAGTCCGGAGAGCAGGTCAAGGACTTCCGAAGGCTCAACCATGCGTCCTGCACCGACGTCGCCGCAGGCCTGAAAGCCGCAGGCGGGGCCCGCAAACAGGGCGCCGTCCCTTCGGAGCTGCTCGACGTTGCGCAGATTCGCGGGATTCTCCCACATGAAGCGGTTCATGGCGGGCACGAACAGGACGGGCTGGCGTCTGGCGGCGATCATGGTGGAGACGAGGTCATCTGCGATGCCGTGAGCGGCCTTGGCGATGATGTTCGCCGTAGCGGGCATCACGATGAGGAGGTCGTTTGAGCGGTTGAGCTCGATGTGCGGCATGGAGCCCTGAGGACCCGGCGCCCATTCCGTGAGGGCGACGGGATGGCCCGTCAGCGCCTCGAAAGTGATGGGGCCGACGAAGGCGGCGGCATGCTCCGTCATGGCGACGTGTACGTCGATGCCGGCCTTTTTCAGACCGCGCACGAGTTCGCAGCACTTGTAGGCGGCAATCCCGCCCGTTACGGCCAGCGTGACGCTTCGCAGTGTCGTCATGAGAATCTCCATAAGAAAAGACGCGGCCTTCACGGATGGTGAAGGCCGCGCCCGTTCATTTTAGCGGAAGCGACAGGGAGCAATCAGTCATTGCTTGCGACGCAGGAAGCTGAAGATGCCGGGACGATCCTTCGTTTCGCCTGCTGCCTTCTCTTCCGTCGGCACGGCGGTTTCGGCTCCCGATCCTTCGGAGAGGGAAACGGATTCGACTGCTTCGGCGGAGGGAGCGGAAGAGGCTTGAAGCTCAATGGAGGCATCGGAGGGTGCTGCGGGCGCAACGCCTGTAGTCTCGGACTGAGGTACGGAGACGGAAGCCTGTTCGGAAGCGGCGGTTTCATCCCTGTCCTTGTCTTCGGTGTTCTCGGTTCGTTCCTCCTCACGGGCCGTCGCCTCGGCGAGCTTCGTGTTGATGATGGTGCCGATGGGAGCGTTTTCGGCGAAGGCGGTGTTCACGTCGACGGAGATCTTTTCGGCGGCGCTTTCATAGCTGCTCACGAAGCGAACGCCGTCGATGCCGGGCACGTCGGTCCAGATGCCGGGATCGGGAGCCACGATCGTGATGGGCGTGTCACCCTTGACAGCTCGGGCGGCTTCGGCGATGCGCAGCGAAGTGGTCGAGTTGTCGAGGATCATCAGCATGCCGGCGTTCTTGAGATGCGCAGCGACCATGGCCTGCGGATCGGCGGGGTTGCCGACGATGACCGTGACGTCGAGCTTGTCGAGTTCGGTGGCGAGGTCATGATCCTGAACGATGGCGACGACGGCCGCGCCTGCCTTGTGAAGCTCGGTGGCGAGCGGCGGCAGCAGACGGCTCTTGCCCGTGATGACGATCTGGTTGTGAAGCTTTTCGGCGGGCGTTTCGTTGGAGACGCGTTCGAAGGGTGCTTCACGCAGCGCGGCGGCGCGCGCCCAGGCCCAACGGGAGGTCAGCTCTCTGCCGATGGCGGGGATGAAGCTGAAGACGACGGGGTTGAGTGCGATCGACAGAATGGCGGCGCCCACGATCAGATTGACCGTGTAGTCGGTCGCCAGGCCGAGGCCCTTGGCCTGACCGACGAGAATGAACGAAAATTCGCCGATCTGTGCGAGTGAGGCGGCGACCGTGATGGCCGTGTGCAGCGGGTAGCGCAGCACGTAGACGAGGCCGAAGGCGGCGAGACCCTTGCCGAGCATGATGATGAGCAGCACGGTGAGGACGGAGAGCGGGGCCTCGATGATGATGTGCCAGTCAAAGAGCATGCCCACGCCGACGAAGAAGAGCACGGAGAAGGCGTCCTGGAGCGGGAGCGATTCGGTGGCCGCCCTGTGGGCGAATTTCGACTCGCGCATCACCATGCCTGCGAAGAAGGCGCCGAGGGCGAAGCTCACGTTGAAGATGGCGGAGGCGCCGTAGGCGATGCCAACGGCTGCGGCAAGCACGAAGAGCGTGAAGAGCTCGCGGGAGCCCGTGCGGGCAACCTGAGCCATGATCCACGGGAGGACGCGGCGGCCGACGAGCATCATCACGGCGATGAAGGCGATGACGTTGCCGATCGTGATGGCGATCTGGATCGCAATGTCCTTACCCGTAATGCCTGGCGCGGCGTCGGAGCCGAGAAGGCCGGCGAGCGGCGGCAGAAGCACGAGGATAAGCACGGTGGCGACGTCCTCGACGACGAGCCAGCCGACGGCGATCTGGCCGTCCATGCTCTGCAGGATTCCTCTCACTTCAAGCGCCTTGAGAAGCACGACCGTCGATGCACACGAGAGGCACATGCCGAGCACGAGTGCATCCCCCCAGTGCCAGTCCCAGATGAAGTGCGCGACGAGGCCGCCGAGCAGGGTGGCGATGAACATCTGCAGCACGGCCCCGGGCACGGCGATGCCCTTGACGTTCATCAGGTCTCGAACGGAGAAGTGGAGGCCGACGCCGAACATCAGCAGCATGACGCCGATTTCGGAGAGCTGCTGGGCAAGGGCCGCGTCGGCGAAGACGCCCGGCGTGTACTTGCCCGCAGCAATGCCTGCCAGAAGGTAGCCGACGAGCGGAGGTGCCTTGAAGAGGCGCTCGGCCAGAAAGCCGAAGACGAGCGCCAGACTGAAGGCGATGACGAGTGTTGAAATGAGGGGAAGGGAGTGTTCCATAGGAGGCGTTGACGCGTGTACGGGTGGCGGGGCAGGAACGGGATATTCAAGCCGTGTGATTGTACTTTGAGCGCCGTTTCAATGGGGGTGAAAAAGCTGAAAAAACTTGTGCGGGATGCGTTTTCGGGAGGTGAAAGGTAAAAGGAAAGGGACTGGAATCCGTTTGGTTTCCAGTCCCTCATTGAGGAGCGGTGATGCCCGAAATGACTTATCTGCGTCCGCTTCTCAGTTCGTCGATGATCAGGAAGAAGGCGCCGCCGCAGATGGCGACGTCCGCGACGTTGAAGGCGGGCCAGTGCCAGCCCTGCCAGTAGAAGTCGAGAAAGTCGACGACGTAGCCGTAGACGGTGCGGTCGATCATGTTCCCGAGCGCACCTACCGCGATGAGCGTGAGCGAGAGGCTCAGCAGCTTGCGGTGGCTGTTGCGCACGAGAAGCACGATCATCGCGACGATGACGGCGGCGGCGAGGGCCGCGAACGCCCAGCGCTGCCAGCCGCCCGCATCGGCCAGGAACGAAAAGGCCGCGCCCGTGTTGTGCGCCAGGACCAGATTGAATCCCGTGCACACGGGCAGGACCTCGCCGAGCGAGAAGTTCTGCTCGAACCAGATCTTCGTCGCCTGATCAATGCCGAGGACGAAGAGTCCGAGGCAGAGCCAGGCGGCGAACTTCGCGGGGGTCGGGCGGGCGGAGGCGTCCGTCATGAGGGCTTCCTCAGGCCGCCGCATCAGGCGAAGAGGCGCTTTTCACCGGCGCCGAAGAGGTTGGATGCGCAGCGCGGGCAGAGCGTCGGATGCTCGGCATCGCTGCCGATGCCGGCGACGTAGTGCCAGCAGCGCTCGCACTTGCCTTCCTTCGAAGCGGAGACGGCGAAGTGCGTCTCCTCGTCGGCGGACTTCACGAGTTCGACGGCGGAGACGATCATCACGAAGCGGAGCTCGTCGCCGAGGGACGCCAGAGCGTCGTAGACGGCGGGAGCGGCCTCGATGCGGACGACGGCCTGAAGCGAGGAGCCGATCTGGCCTTCGCCGCGGAGCTCTTCGATCTTCTTCTGAAGGTCGGCGCGTACCGTGCGGACGGCGTCCCACTTGGCGAGGAGGGCCTTGGCGCCGGCCACTTCGGGCAGCGGTTCGAAGCGTTCCGTGAAGATCGTTTCGCTTTCGTTGGGCGAGAAGACCTTGAAGGCCTCCTCGGCCGTGAAGGAGAGGACCGGAGCCATCAGGCGCAGGAGCGTCTTCGTGATGTACCAGAGGGCCGTCTGAGCGGAGCGGCGGGCCTCGGAGCCGGGAGCCGTCGTGTAGAGACGGTCCTTGAGCACGTCGAGGTAGAAGCTGCCGAGGTCGGCGGACGCGAACGTCTGGAGCATCGAGACGACGTTGTGGAAGCGGAATTCGCCGTACTCGGCGAGGACTTCCTTCTGGAACCTTTCTGTATAGGCGAGGGCCCAGCGGTCGAGCTCGAGCAGGTTCTCGACAGACACGAGATCCTTCGAAGCATCGAAGTCGGACGTGTTGGCGAGCAGGAAGCGCAGCGTGTTGCGCACGCGGCGGTAGCTTTCGACGACGCGCTTGAGAATCGTCTGGCCGAGGCGGAGCTCGCCCGAGTAGTCGGTGGAGGCGACCCAGAGACGGAGGATTTCAGCGCCGAACTTCTCGCTGACTTCCTGCGGACGAACGACGTTGCCCTTGGACTTGGACATCTTCTCGCCCTTTTCGTCCACGACGAAGCCGTGGGTGAGAAGCATCTTGTACGGCGCGCGGCCGTCGATCATCGTGCCCGTGAGGAGCGAGGAGTGGAACCAGCCGCGGTGCTGGTCGGAGCCCTCCAGGTAGAGGTCGGCCGGCCAGGCGAGTTCGTCGGCATGGCTGCCGCGCATCACGGTGTAGTGCGTGACGCCGGAGTCGAACCACACGTCGAGAATGTCGGTGGAGCGGACGTAGTCGGCGGCCTCGTCGGCAGGGAGGAAGTCCTCGGGTTTGGCGGTGGCCCAGGATTCGATGCCCTTTTCCTCGACCATTTTCGCGACCTCTTCCATGATCTCAAGGGTGCGCGGGTGCAGCTCGCCCGTTTCCTTGTGCATGAAGAAGGGGAGCGGAACGCCCCAGTTGCGCTGACGGGAGATGCACCAGTCGGGACGGTTCTCGATCATCGCGTAGAGGCGGTTGATGCCCCAGGTCGGGAAGAACTTCGTGGCCTTGACGCATTCGAGGGCGGCATCGCGAAGGGATCTTTCGCTCGCCTCTGTGTCGAGCACGCCGCGCGTGTCGGCGTTCGGAGCGTCCATGCGGACGAACCACTGGTTCGTGGCGCGGTAGACGAGCGGGGTCTTGTGGCGCCAGCAGTGCATGTAGCTGTGCACGATCGAGCCGTGGGAGAGCAGGTTGCCTGCAACGGCGATCGTCTCGCAGATCTTGTCGGCCGCAGCCCAGATGTTGAGGCCGCCGAAGAGCGGAAGCGACTCGGAGTAGGTGCCGTCGCCCATCACGGGGGTGAGGACCTGGTCGTTCGTCATGCCGTGCTTCTTGCAGGAGATGAAGTCGTCCACGCCGTAGGCGGGAGCGGAGTGCACGATGCCCGTACCGGCCGTCGCGTCGACGTAGTCGGCGAGATAGACGGGCGAGAAGCGGCGGAAGCCCTCGTGGACGTGCCAGAGAGGATGACGGAAGCGCACGAGCTCGAACTTGTCGCCCATGGCGGTAGCGATCTTCTCGCCCTTCATGCCGTAGCGCTCAAGCGCGGCTTCGGCGAGGCCCGTGCCGAGGATGAGAAGGCGGTCGCCCACGTCGTAGAGCCCGTATTCGAGCTCGGGGTTCATGTTCAGGGCCTGGTTGGCGGGAATCGTCCAGGGCGTCGTCGTCCAGATGACGTTGAAGCAGGGCTTTTCAAGGCTGCGGCCGAAGATTTCTTCGACGCGTGCGCGGTCCTCGTCGGCGAGCTCGAAGGCGACGTCGATCGTGTGGCTCTTCTTGTCCTTGTACTCGACTTCGGCTTCGGCCAGGGCGGACTGGCAGTCGAAGCACCAGTTCACGGGCTTGAGGCCGCGGTAGACATAGCCCTTTTTCACGACGGCGGCAAGGGCGCGGATTTCCTCGGCCTCGTTCTTGAACTTCATCGTGCGGTAGGGGTTGTCCCAGTCGCCGAGAACGCCGAGGCGCTTGAAGTCGGCGAGCTGGAGCTTGCTCTGCTCGAGGGCGTAGGCACGGGCAAGGCTCTGCATCTTGTCGACGGGGAGGTTCTTGCCGTGCATCTTCTCGATCTGCACTTCGATCGGCATGCCGTGGCAGTCCCAGCCCGGAACGTACGGGGCCTGGAAGCCCTCAAGGGTCTTTTCCTTGAGGATCATGTCCTTGAGGATCTTGTTGACGGCGTGACCGACGTGGATGTTGCCGTTGGCGTAGGGAGGACCGTCATGAAGGATGAACTTCTTGGCGTCGCGGCGGGCGTCGATGATGCGTTCGTAGATGTGCTTTTCGTCCCACTCCCTGATCCATTCCGGTTCGCGCTTGGGCAGGTTGCCGCGCATCGGGAACGGGGTGTCGGGAAGGTTGAGCGGGTATTTCTTGGTGTCGGCGGCCGATCCGGCTTCTTTTGCCATGGTCAGTACTCCTGGCCCCCTCGGGCTCTTCAGGTAAGGGTTAAGGATTCATGCCTTGAAGGGGGACGTCCGCCTAAGGACGGACGCACCCGAGAATCCGACGGGCATGATCGGCGTCGGATTCGATGGCGGCCTTGAGCTCGTCAAGACCGGAAAACTTCTTCTCTCCCCTCAGGCGTTCGACGAACTCGACCTTGATGATGCGGCCGTAGGCGCTGCCGCTCCAGTCAAAGACGTGCGTCTCGAGAAGCCAGCACCCGTCGGTTGCAACCGTGGGCTTGATGCCGATCGAGGCGACGCCGTTCTGAACGGCCTGTCCGAGTCCGTGGATGCGGACGGCGAAGACGCCCGTGACGGCGGGACGGGAGTGGCTGCCCGGCGGAATCGGCGCCATGTTGAGCGTGGGGAAGCCCAGCGTGCGGCCGAGCGCGGCGCCGTGGATGACGCGGCCCGTCATGCTGTAGGGACGACCGAGCATCAGGGCGGCCTCGTAGAGGTCGCCTGCGGCGAGGGCCTCGCGGATGCGCGAGGAGCTCACGCGGGCCTCCTTGTGATAGAAGGTCGGGGAGACGTAGAGCTCGTAGGGCAGTGTGCGGGAGAGCTCTTCAAGAAGCTCGACGCTGCCCGCGCGGTCGCCGCCGAAGCGGAAATCCTTGCCGACGCTCATCCAGCAGGCGTCGAGTCCCTTGAGAAGGACGTCGCGCACGAACGTCTCGGCCGGCATGCAGGCCAGACGCGAGTTGAATGGCAGTATGTAGATGCGCTCGATGCCGGTTCCAAGGATGGCGTTCACCTTGTCGTAGAGCGTGGAGATGCGCGCGACTTCGCCGCCGCGGCCGAAGAAGTCCTTCGGATGGGGCTCGAAGGTGACGACGGAGGGAACGAGTCCGCGCGCTTGCGCGGCTTCCTTCACGTATTCGAGAAGCGCCTGATGACCGAGGTGGACGCCGTCGAAGTTGCCGATGGCGACCGCCGACGGACGGCGCTGGAGCGGAGAAGGCAGACCGCGGAAAACGTGCATGACTTGAACGGCCTTTTGTTGGATTGGGGAAAGTTCCGATTATACGGAAAATTTCTTCTGCCCCGCCCGAAGCGTGCACGGTCTTTGGTTTAGAATGACGCCACTATGCAGAACATCGTAATTCTTATCTCCGGCCGCGGCAGCAACTTCGAGGCGATCCTTCGAACGAGCCGCGAGGAAAACTGGGAGTCCGCCTGCAATGCACGCATTGCGGCGGTGATCTCCAACCGCCCTCAGGCGGCTGGTCTTGACATCGCGCGCGCTGCGGGCATCGAGGCCGTGGCCATGGACCACAAGGCCTACGACTCCCGCGAGGCATTCGAGGCCGAACTCGCCGACATCATCAGCCGCTATGATCCGGCCGTGATCGTTCTGGCGGGCTTCATGCGCGTTCTGACGGAGGGCTTTGTCTCCAGGTTCGAGGGGAAGATCCTCAACATTCATCCCGCCTTGTTGCCGCTTTTCCCCGGCCTCAATACGCACCAGCGCGCCATCGATGCGGGTTGCCGCGTGCACGGCTCGACCGTTCACTTCGTGACGGCCGTGCTTGACGGCGGTTCGATCATCGGCCAGGCCGTCGTGCCCGTTCTGCCGTCCGACGATGCCGATGCGCTTGCGCACCGCGGCCTCGTCTACGAGCACCAGCTGTATCCGAAGTGCGTCCGCGCCATTCTCGAAGGCCGCGTCCGCTGTGAGGACGGCCGCACCGTCTGCAACGACGAGACCGCCCGCTCGCTCACGATCTTCGGCTGCTGACCGTTTTTTGACAACACCGCGCCGGCGGACGGTCCGTTCGCCGGCCTCATGGAGGAAGCGCAGGCCCCGCAGGGGTTCGGGTCGCTTCCTTTTTGCTTTAACTACCGCTGAATACATATGGCTGAAACCAAGTTCCCGAAGCGTCGCGCGTTTGCGATGCAGAAGCCCCGCAAGACCGAGCGCACTGAGTCGCCCCGCCGCACGGAGCGCCAGCGCGCCGCCGACAAGCGCCGCCGCGAGGAGGCCCGCGCCATGGGCGGCTACGCGAAGGGCCCGAAGACGCCCGAAAAGCGCATGACTGCGCTCCAGCCGGGCCAAGTCCGCATCACGGGCCTGATCGTCGACGAGCTCACCCGAGCGCTCGGCGTCATCCTGAAGCTTGACGGTCCCGCCGACGTGCTGATGAAGCTCTTCTTCCGCAGCAACCCGCGTCTGGGCATGCGCGACCGCGGCATTATCGCCGAGGGCATCTACTATGCGCTTCGCCATCTCGGCACGCTCTCCTGGGCTATGCATCCCGTGCCTCCCGCCCGTGCGCCCCGCCTTGTCGCTCTCGCGACGCTTGCACGGCAGCACGGCATCGAGTCCCTCCCGCCCGCTTCCATCGGCCGCGAGGAAGGCCCCCTCAAGAACGTGCTCGCCGCAGACTTCTCGAAGGCGCCCCCCCACATTCAGGCCGAACTGCCCGAGTGGATCTACAGCCTCCTCGAAGCCCAGTACGACGACACGAAGGAGCTCTATGCCTCGATGCTCGAGGGCGCTCCGCTCGATCTGCGCGTCAATCTCCTGAAGGCCAGCCGTGAGGAGGTTCTTCAGGAGCTCGCCGCCAACGGCGTCGAGGCCTATCCGACGCCCTTCAGCCCCGACGGCGTTCGTCTGCCGACGAAGCCCGGCCTCACCCAGTGGCCGATCTACAAGGAAGGCAAGGTGGACGTTCAGGACGAGGGTTCCCAGCTCATCGCCCGCCTGCTCACCCCGCGCCGCCGTGAAATGATCTGCGACTTTTGCGCGGGTGCGGGCGGCAAGACGCTCGCCATCGGCGCCCTGATGCGCTCGACGGGCAGCCTCTATGCCTTTGACGTCAACGAAAAGCGCCTTGCGGGCCTTACGCCCCGCATGCGCAGAGCGGGTCTCTCCAACGTGCATCCGATCGCGATCCGTAGCGAGCGAGACGAACGCATCCGCCGCCTGCAGGGCAAGTTCGACCGAGTGCTCATCGACGCGCCGTGCACGGGCACCGGCACCTTCCGTCGAAATCCCGACCTGAAGTGGCGTCTCGCCCCGTCCGAACTTGATCGCATCAACAAGATCCAGAAGGATGTGCTCGAGCACGCCTCGCGTCTCGTGAAGAAGGGCGGCCGCATGGTCTACGCCACCTGCTCGATGCTCAGACGCGAAAACCAGGAGGTCGTCGAGGCCTTCCTCGAAGCGCATCCCGAATGGCATCTCGTGCCCGCGGCCGACGTATTCGCGCAGCAGGGCATTCAGTTCGACGCCTCCCAGTGGGAGCGCTTCGGCAGCTACTTCCAGATGCTCCCGCATGTCAACAGCACCGACGGCTTCTTCGCCGCCGTACTCCAGCGTGACTGACGCGAACTGACGGACCGCCCGTAACGGTTTGCACGCCGCCTCTCCTTTCGGAAGGCGGCGTTTGTTTTGCGCGCCGCTACCCTAGAAATGACGCTGCCCCAGACTTCTCCTGAAGTCGGGGGCAGCGGTCGGAGACTTTTCCTGTCCCCGGACAAGCAAAAAGCCCGGCCGATATGAATTGCCGAGCTTTTTCGCCGAATCGAATGCTCAGATTACTTGAGCTTCGTTTCCTTGTAGATCACATGCTTGCGAGCCACCGGGTCGAACTTGGAGATTTCCATCTTGCCGGAAGAGGTCTTCTTGTTCTTCGTGGTGGTGTAAAAATGACCGGTACCGGCCGTGGATTCAAGCTTGATCTTTTCGCGAGCGCCTTTCGCCATGGTGAAACTCCCTTAATTAGATTTCGCCGCGGGCGCGGAGGTCCGCCAGAACCGCATCAATACCAATCTTATCAACCGTACGAAGGCCAGCCGTCGTCAAACGCAGACGAACCCAACGGTTTTCGCTTTCAACCCAGAAACGGCGGTACTGCAGATTGGGCATAAAACGACGCTTGGTCTTGTTGTTCGCGTGCGAGACGTGATGGCCGACCATCGGCGCCTTACCGGTGACTTGACACACTCGTGCCATCTCTAACTCCAGTGAAATGAAAATAAAACATCTCGCAGGCCGGTCCCTCTCGGGCAGCCACGCGAGCGCATAAAAGAGAAATTATACGCCTCCTCATGTTCGCATGCCACCTGTCTCTGCAGTGCATGACACCGCATGGCAGGCTGACGCCCCACTGTGTCAGTACAGGGAGTCGGCAGTGCGCAGATTTGAGCGTGGAGCGCATTCTACCCGTTTTTTTTGATGCGTGTGCGGATTTTCCCAAAAAACTTTAGACTTAATGGAAAATTTTTCGTCCGCACGCGTGCCTGCGACCTCTTAGGAGGGACTGCGGCAGGCATATGCGCTCCGTCAGGCAGCGTCTGCGGCCTCCGACAAGCAAAGTCAGTCACGAGGAAATGACAGTCATGAAGGTTCTCCTTGCCCAGCCGCGCGGTTTCTGCGCGGGCGTCACGCGCGCCATCGCGATCGTTGAGCGTGCGCTTGCCATCTACGGCGCGCCCATCTATGTCAGGCACGAGATCGTGCACAACCGCACGGTCGTCAACAGTCTGCGTGAGCGCGGCGCGGTCTTCGTCGACAATCTTGCCGAGGTGCCCGAGGGTGCGACGGTCGTCTTCTCGGCCCACGGCGTGCCGAGGGCGGTGTCTGAAGAGGCGGAGCGCCGGGGCTTCCGCGTTTTCGACGCCACCTGTCCGCTTGTCACCAAGGTGCATCGCGAGGTTGCCCGCATGCGCGCCGAAGGACGCACCGTGCTGATGATCGGTCACGCCGGTCACCCCGAGGTCGAGGGCACGATGGGCCAGGTCGACGGCGGCATCGAGCTTGTCGAGAACACCGCCGACGTGGCAGCGCTGCCCTACACGAACGATGACTCGCTTGCCTATGTCACCCAGACGACGATCAGCGCCGATGACAGTCAGGCCGTGATCGACGCGCTCAGGCATCGCTTCCCCTTCATTCAGGAACCCAAGCGCCAGGACATCTGCTATGCCACGACGAATCGCCAGGAGGCCGTCAAGCTTCTCGCCCGCTCGGGCGTCGACATCGTGCTCGTGATCGGCTCCGCCACAAGCTCCAACTCCAATCGTCTGCGCGAAGTGGCCGAACGCGAGGGGGCCCGCGCCTATCTGATCGACACGGCCGAGCACATCGATCCCAAGTGGTTCGAGGGCGTTGCATGCGTGGGCATCACGGCGGGCGCCTCCGCCCCTGAATCCCTCGTCCAGGGCGTGCTTCGTTATCTTGAGGCCAACCTCAACGCCGAGCATGCCGTGGCGCTCGAAGGCGTCGAGGAGAACGTCGTCTTTCCGCTTCCCAAGGGACTTCGCGAGGAGGATGCCGACTGAGCCCCGCAAGGTAAAGTCGCATTCCGTTCTTGCGCTCGGGCATGGGCGGGAGACGGCGCACGCGCCGCATCCGCCCGCTTCGGGCACAATCCTTCTTTCCGCTTCCTCTATATAAGAAAGGCACGCAAGTAGAAAATGAGTTCGAAAGTGAAGCACCAGAGCCTGACGCCCGCCACCCAGTGGCTCAGGCAGCACGACATTCCCTTTGAGGAAAAGTCCTACGAATACGTCGAGCACGGCGGTACGGCGCTGGCCGCCTCGTCCTGCGGGATTGATCATCATCACGTGATCAAGACGCTTATCATGGAGGACGAGCACGCCAGACCGCTGGTCATCCTGATGCACGGCGACTGCGAGGTCTCCACGAAGAACCTCGCCCGACAGATCGGCGCCAAGCATGTTGCGCCCTGCAAGCCCGAGCAGGCCCAGCGCAATTCAGGCTACATGGTGGGCGGCACGAGTCCCTTCGGCACCCGAAAGAAGATGCCGGTCTACGTCCAGAAGACCATTCTCGAGCTTGACCATATCTTCATCAACGGCGGGCGACGGGGCTATCAGGTCGGCATCGATCCCAAGGTGCTCGTCGACGTGCTCGGCGGCATCCCCGTCGACTGCGCGAACGAGGAGTAGTCCTTCATCGGGACCTGCAGCAAAGACTCGACCAACAAAAAAAAGGATCCGTATCTGAAAGATCGGATCCTTTTTCAGTTCTGAGGGCCGTGGGGCGGAGGTCAGAGGCTTGAGAGCTGCCAGCGGGGGCTGACGCCGAAGCTGCGCTTCGCCTTGAGCGCCTCGAGTTCCTCTGCCGTCATGCCTTCGAGGCGTGCGAGGCCTGCGGCGGCGATCATGGCGCCGTTGTCGGTGCAGAGCCGCATGGGCGGATAGAAGATCGTGCCGCGACGGCGGCGGACTTCGGCGGTGAGGCGCTGTCTGAGCTGGCGGTTGGCGGACACGCCGCCGGCGACGACGACGTTGCGAAGCTCCGTCTGCTTCATGGCGCGCACGAGCTTGGCGGCGAGCACGTCGACAAGAGCGTCCACGAAGCCGCGGGCGAGATTGCGGCGGAAGACTTCGTCTCCTGCGTCGGGAGCACTCTGGACGGCGGTGAGCACGGAGGTCTTGAGACCAGAGAAGCTCATGTCGAGATTGGGGGCGTGGATCATCGGACGGGCAAGCTCTATGGCGCCGGGCTCGCCCTCTTCGGCAAGGGCGGACACGGCGGGGCCGCCCGGGTAGGGCAGGCCGAGCAGCTGGGCGGTCTTGTCGAAGGCCTCGCCCGCAGCGTCGTCGAGAGTCTGGCCGAGAAGCTCGTAGCTGCCGAACTTCTCCACCTTCATGATCTGGGTATGGCCGCCCGAGACGAGAAGGGCAAGAAACGGGAATTCGGGAGCGGGATCCGAAAGACGGGCTGCAAGCAGGTGCCCCTCGAGGTGGTGCACGCCGAGCACGGGCACATCGAGCGCCCAGCCGATGGCGTGCGCAACGCCCGCGCCTGCGAGCAGGGCGCCGGCAAGTCCGGGGCCCTCCGTCACGGCGACGGCGTCGATGTCTCCGCGGGTCTTGCCCGCCTTCACGAGCACTTCGTCGACGAGTGCGACGGCGCGCCGGATGTGGTCGCGGCTCGCAAGTTCGGGCACGACGCCGCCGTAGGCGCGGTGCATGTCGATCTGGGAGTAGAGGGCGTCTGCGAGGAGGCCGTCCTTGTCGGAAATCAGGGCGGCTCCCGTCTCGTCGCAGGAGGATTCAATACCGAGAACTAGCATAGTGCCGAAAATTCTAGAGCCTTTTTGCGGTGGACGTGCAAAAAAATGGTGCTTCGGTTTGAATTTTCCCAGTGTTTTATGTCAAAATCTCGGACTCGACATTCGGACGGCTCCGCTCAGGGGCCGTCTTTGTTCGATTGCGTCCTCCGTCTCTTGTCCCGGAACCAGAGATGCCGGAGGCTTTCCATTTGATTTCCGGGTCATCACACTGTTTACTGAGGTTAGGTTCTAATGCCTACTATCCGCGTTAAAGAAAACGAACCGTTTGAAGTTGCCCTCCGCCGCTTCAAGCGCACCATCGAAAAGTCTGGTCTCCTTACCGAACTCCGCGCCCGCGAGTTCTACGAAAAGCCCACCGCCGAACGTAAGCGTAAGAAGGCTGCTGCCGTCAAGCGTCACTACAAGCGCCTGCGCAGCATGATGCTCCCCAAGAAGCTCTACTAATTCGAGTTTCTGCCCGGGCGTTGGAGGCCGGAGGCCGCCGATCCCCGTGCTGTCGGTTGGGCGGCGGCACAAAGCTCCACAGACAAACAATTTTTTCCTCACGAAGGATGGTGATGATTAAGGACAGAATCCGCGAAGATATGAAGGCTGCCATGCGTGCGCATGACGCGGCGGGTCTGAGCACGATTCGCTTGCTCCTTGCCGCGATCAAGCAGCGTGAGGTCGACGAACAGATCGAGGCCGACGATGCCCTGATCCTCTCGGTGATCGCCAAGATGGTCAAGCAGCGTCAGGATTCCGTGCAGCAGTATCTGGCGGGTGACCGTCAGGATCTCGCTGACAAGGAATCGGTCGAAATCAAGGTGCTCGAAGCGTATCTCCCGAAGGGACTTTCCGACGAGGAGATCGCTGCCGTCATTGATGCTGCCGTTGCCGAAGTCGGTGCGACCGGCATGGCTGCGATGGGCAAGGTGATGGCGATCGTCAAGCCGAAGGTGACGGGCCGTGCCGACATGGGCAAGGTCAGCGCTCTCGTCAAGGCGAAGCTCACCGCTTAAGTCGAAGTCCGCTGCATGGCGGGTGCGGCTGCTCTAAGCCGCACGTTCATAACGCAGGAATGCCGCTCAAGAGTTTCTCTTGGGCGGCCTTCTTTTTTATTGGGCGCCCTCAGGAGGCACCCGAGAGCCGGCCCGCTCAAGGCTCTATAATCAAAATCCTACCCGCCGCCCCTTCCGGGCGGAAGATCCACGCCTTTTCCCCTAGCAAGACCATCCATGATTCCCGAGGGCTTTATCACAGGACTGCTTGAACGCGCCGACATCGTCGACGTGATCAACCGCTACGTCCCTTTGAAGAAGGCGGGGCGCAACTGGATGTGCTGCTGTCCCTTCCACAAAGAGAAGACGCCGTCCTTCTCGGTGAGCCAGACGAAGCAGTTCTTCAAGTGCTTCGGCTGCGGTGAGGCGGGCAACGCCATCGGCTTCATCATGAAGTACGAGGGGCTTGAATTCCCTGATGCGGTGAGAAAGCTTGCGGGCTACTACTCGATGGAGGTTCCCGAGGACCGCTCGCCCGCAAAGATCAAAGCCCGCGAGAAGGCGCGCACGCTCACGGACTACATGGGAGAGGCCGCGGCCTTTTACACGGAGCAGCTCAGGCGGAACGCTGGGGCCTCCGATTACCTCAAGAACCGCTGCATTTCGGCCGCCACGGCTGCGAAGTTCGGTCTCGGCTATTCGCCCGACGACTGGCATCCCCTTCAGACCCTTTTCGGAGAGAAGTATTCCGACAGGGCGCTTGAGGAGTGCGGTCTTGTCAACGTCAGGAACGACAGGCGCTACGATGCGTTCAGAGGGCGCATCATGTTCCCGATCCGCAACGCCAAGGGCCTTGTGATCGGTTTCGGTGCCCGCACGATGAACGGCGACGAGCAGCCCAAGTACCTCAACAGTCCCGAAACGCCGATCTACCACAAGGGCAGCGAACTCTACGGTTATTTTGAGGGCAGGGAGGCGATCTACGGCAAGGGTCGCGCCATCGTCTGCGAGGGCTACATGGACGTGATCCAGCTTTCGCAGGCCGGGTTCGAGGAGGCCGTCGCCGCACTCGGCACGTCGATCACGCCCGAGCATGTCAGGAAACTCTTCAAGCTCACCGACAGCGTCTACTTCTCGTTCGACGGCGACGCCGCCGGCCGCAAGGCCGCGCGTCGTGCGCTTGAGGCGGCCCTGCCTGTCATCACGGACGTGCAGAAGGCGGGTTTCATCATTCTGCCGCCCGAGCACGATCCCGACAGCCTCATCAAGGCGGAGGGCGCGGAGGGGTTCGAGCGCCAGATTGAAAAGGCCTACGGACTCACGGACTTCATGAAGAAGCTCCTTCTCGAAGGGAAGGAGCTCATGTACGCCGAGGAGCGTGCGAAGCTCGTGGCCGAGGCCAAGCCTTGGGTGCTCTCGATGCAGCATGCTCCCATTCTGCGGCTTGCATTCATCCGCGAGCTCGCAGGCATCGCCCGCCTGCAGGCGGATGACATCGAGCGCCAGTACGGGCTCGCCGGCGCCGCTCCCTCCAGGCCGTCCTTCGATGGCGGCCGGCAGCAGGGCCGTGGCGGCTTTGCCCGCAGGCGTGACGACCGCTTTCCACGCTGGCCCGCGAAGCCCGCACCCGAGCCTCGAGTTCGCGTCAAGGACGTTAGGGAGCGCATGCTCCAGTGCCTCCTTTCCTATCCTCATCTCGTGAGCGAATTCAGCCACTCGATCGAGGAGGAGTTCCTGTCGAGCACGCATCCCGCCGCCGAACGCATCATCGAGGTCTGGCGCGCAGCGGCGGCCGAGGACGAGGAAGGAGGCTGCGTCAATCCTGCTTCCCTTCTCATGAGGCTCGGAGAGAGCGCCAGCCTTTCCTATTATGAGGAGCTCCTCACCGAGGAGCTCTCGACGGGCACGCCCGAGGAGGGCGCCCGTCTTGAGGTAAGGAAGGCCTTCATCGAGCTCGAGCTCGAACGCACGAAGGCCCGCATCGAAATGCTCGCCCATGATGCGGCGAGGGACATGGACGCGATGCGCAGGCTCAACGACAGAAGGGCTGAGCTTCAGCGCCTTGCGGACGAGGCCCGTCTTGCGGAGCGCGAGTACCGCCTGCGCATTGAGAATCAGGCAAGGTTCGAGAGCCAGCGTGCGGCTGAAAAGCCTTCGGGCGGCGAGTTCGCCCCTCTTTCGTCCAATCCGATCGTCGCGCAGCTGCAGCGCTTCCTCAGGGGCGACACGGGGACTTCTTCTGTCTCGGGCGCGCAGGCCGCGCCTCAGGGAGCCTCCCGTGTTTCAACGAGTGCCGTGAGGGAGGCTCTGGTAGCAAGCGCCGCAGGGCGTACCGCGGGAGATTTCACCGCCTTCGCGGAGAGCTTGCCGCCTGAGCTTTCGGATGAGAAGGTTGATTTTGTACCCGATGGTATGAAAGAATATGACGTCTCGGGCATGCCGCCCGACGTGCCGTTCGACGATGAAGCTCCCTACCGCTATGACGACGCCGGAGATCCCGACGCGGATCTCAACGTGGGTCTGTGACGGCGGGGGAGGCCGCGCGCCGGCGCGACTAGCTTTTCCCTAAGGAGCTCATTTTGAAGAAGACTTTATGGGCGGCCCTGCTGGCTGCCGGCACGATGGTTTCTGCGGCGGTCGACGCCGAGCCCCTTCGCATCGGTGTGCTTCCAGCCGCCGACGCCATTGTGATCCACGCCGCGGCCGACGAGAAGCTGTTCAAGGCCAGAGGGCTTGACGTTGAGGTGATTCCCTTCAAGTCTGCTCTCGAACTTGGTGCCGCCATGCGTGCGGGCCGCCTTGACGGGCATTTCGGCGATCTGATGAACGTCTTCACTCAGAATGAGCGCGGCGTTCCCCAGGCCGTGATTCTCACGACGACCCATACGAGCCGGGCACAGCGTGCCTTCGGTCTCGTCGTCGCGCCTGCCGCCGCCGAGAAGATCCGCTCGCTCAAGGATCTCGACGGCACTGAGACGGCCATGAGCTCCGCCACGATCATCGACTACCTTCTCGACCGCATGAAGGCTGAGGAAAAGCTTTCCGACGGCGCGCTCAGGAACCTTGAGGTCAAGCAAATCCCGATCCGCCTTCAGATGCTTCAGACCGGCAAGGCCGCGACGGCCATGCTGCCCGAGCCGCTCGTCTCCGTCGTCGAAGCGAAGGGCGGACGCGTGATCTGGGATGACCGCGGTCTCAACGAGGCGCTTGCCGTCGTTGCGCTCAAGAAGGACAGGCTTGACGACAAGACCGTCGCCGCCTTCCGGGGTGCCGTGGCGGACGCCGCCAGACTCATCGAGTCGGAGCCCGACCGCTTCCGCGCCGTCATGGTGAAGAAGGGCCTGCTACCTGCGCCCGTTGCGCAGAACTACACGATGGTCCGCTTCTCCATGTTCGGCACGAATGACGGTCTGCCTCCCCTGCCGAGCGCCGAAGACGTGCGCCGCGTGGGAGAATGGATGGTCGGAAAGAACATGATCAAGGCGGTGCCCGCTTACGACAGCGTGGTGATCCGTCCGTAATTCGAAGGTGCGCATGCAGAATCAAAGGGAAGAGGCGCTTGAGCCGCCGGGACTGGCCTGCAACGGGCTTACGCTTGGCTACGACGGCAGGCCCGTCATTGAGGGGCTGGATCTGTCGTTGCCGCCGGGGGCCTCGCTTGCCATCGTCGGCGAGTCCGGTTGCGGGAAGTCGACGCTTCTCACCGCTCTCGCGGGGCTGAGGCCTGCGATTTCGGGGACGGTCAGGTGGACCTCTCCTCAGGGCGGAGTCCGTTCGATTCAGGATATGCGCACAAGCTTCGTCTGGCAGCATCTCGGTCTTTTTCCGTGGAAGCGCGTGAGGGAGAATCTCGCGCTTCCACTGGAGCTTTCCGCCGGACGCTGCGCCGATTCGGCCGGGCGTGTCTCGGCCATGCTTTCCGAACTCAGACTCTCTGGGCTCGAGTCGCGCTTTCCCTCCGAGCTTTCGGGAGGACAGCGGCAGCGTCTTGCGCTCGGCCGCGCGCTCATTGTGCAGCCTCAGGTTCTCTTCATGGACGAGCCCTTCTCGGCTCTTGACGCGCTTTTGCGCGCGCGCATGCAGGATTTCCTGACGGCGCTCCGCCGCAGGCATCCATGCAGCGTGATTCTGGTGACACACGACATCAGCGAGGCCGTTGCGCTCGGTTCGCATGTCCTGATGCTTGCGCCCCACGGCCGCAGAGCGCCCGAATGCTTTGAAAATCCCGCCTACTCGCAGGAGCTCGGCTGCGGCGACAGGGCCTCGCCCGCCTTTTACGACACCGTGCGCCGCATCCACGCGGGGCTGGCGGCCGCTTCGGGAGAGGACGAATGATCGTGATGCGCTACATCCTCGGCTTTCTCTTTCTGGGCGGATGCTGGCATGCGGGCGCGCTTGCGCTCGGACCCGACCTTCTGCCCGATCCCGTGGCCACGATCAGGCTCTTCGCCGAGTCTCTAGGCACGCCTGAATTCTGGGGGCACATCCTCGTGAGCCTCTGGCGCCTGACGCTCGGCCTTGTTGCGGCCGTCGCGGGTGCCTTTCCTCTGGGACTTCTGCTCGGACACTGCCGTGCGGCGGATCTGGCGGGCAGTCCGCTCCTCTTCATTACTTATCCGCTGCCCAAGATCGTATTGCTTCCCGTGTTCTTCACGCTGGTGGGGCTCGGAGACGCCTCGCGCGTTCTCCTCATTGCGCTTACAACGGGCTATCAGGTGCTCGTTATCATCCGTGCGGGGGCGCTCAGCATCGATCCCTCCTGGGCCAAGGCCTTCCGCTCGATGGGCGGCACGACGGCCGAGGCCGTCCGACATCTCTATGTTCCTGCGGCGCTCCCTGCGCTCTTCACCTCCCTCAAGGTGGCGAGCGGCACGGCGGTCGCGGTGCTCTTTCTGGCCGAAAGCTTCGCAACCACCTCGGGGCTCGGCTACCTCATCATGGACGCCTGGGGCATGGGGGACGTGCTCTCCATGTTCAACGCCATTCTGGGCATGAGCCTTCTTGGTCTCGTGATCTACGGCGTCATCGGACTGCTCGAGAGGGTGTGCTGTCCCTGGCTTTTTGCGGGCAGGAGGTAGGGCTCCGACAGAGGGTGCCTATTCGGACAAACCATCATAAACGGCGGAATTTTCCGCCGTTTTTTGATTAAAAGCATGCTTTCTGACGGAAAAACACGACTTCGAAGGCAGGGATTGCCATTATGCCGCCTCCACTTTCGGGAGGCGGTGTGGCAAAATGATTAAGTCATTGTCCTTTGCTTTGTCAAGCGGAAAGACGTACTTTTTTGAAACCTTTGAAAAAAGCATATCGGCTCCCGGTTTGGCGAATGACATCACGTGGAGACGACACGCGGATTTTGCCGTGAGTTTTTCGACCGGAAGAATTCAGGGCAAAAGATGCGTCGGAGGGCGCCCGACGGGCGCCATGCTCCGCATGCAGCGGCGAAGGGAGGCCTCCGGGTCTCCGTGTTTGATCCGCGTGCCGCTCGGCCTAGTCAGTCGTGCGCAGCGCAGGGAGTCGGCGTGAGAGAGATGCGCGCCGTCTCAGCAGAAGAGGGCAGGTATGGCTGTATCCAAAAAGACGACGGTGAATGAGGCGGCTCAGGATGAAACGGAGCAGGCGCCTCAGACGGTGGCTCCCAAAAGGAGGCGTGCCCCAGCAAAGCGCGCCGAGAAGGAGGTCGCGACCTTGGAAACCGCCGGTCTGAAGCTCTCCGTGGAGGCCCCTGAAGAGGCGGAGGCCCCCAAGACCAAGCCCGTGCGTCGCCGTACCCGCAAGACCGCCGAGGCCGCTGAAGCCGCCCCTGCCGTCGAGGAAGCGGCTCCCGCCGCTGAAGAGGAGGCCGCCAAGCCCCGCCGCACCCGCCGCAAGAAGGCGGGGACCGAGGAAAAGGAGGCGGGTGCCGCAAAGGCCGCGCCGAAGCGCAGGAAGACCGCTTCAAAGAAGTCGAAGGCCAAGGGACGCTCGGATGAGGACGATCTGGCCGAATACGACGACGATGGAACGGGCGACTTCGACGCTGTGCTTGACGACGACGTCGACTACGAGGAGGACATTCCCGATCTGCCTGATGATCTTTCCGAAGAGGACGAGGCCGATGAAGCCGGCGAGGCGGAGACGGACGCCCAGATCGGCCGCCGCAAGCGCAAGGCGCGCAGCGCCCGCGACAAGAAGGCGCTTCTCAACGGTTACGGCTCCGACGAGGAGGACTCCACCGAGGACCGCCGTTCCAAGCTCTTCACGCTCATCCGCATGGGGCGCGAGCGCGGCTATGTCACCTACGGCGAAATCAACGACAACCTGCCCAACAGCCTGATCGATGACGATGCGATCGAGACCGTCGTGGCGATTCTTTCGAACCTGCATATTCAGGTCTTTGAATCCGCTCCCGACGAGGATACGCTCGCCATGATGGGCAACGAGAGCGTTGCCAGCGAGGAGGATGCGGATGCGGAGGCCGAAGCCGCGCTCTCGACCGTCGACAGCGAATTCGGCCGCACGACCGACCCCGTGCGCATCTACATGCGCGAGATGGGCTCGGTGGAGCTTCTTTCCCGTGAAGGCGAAATCGAAATCTCCAAGCGCATCGAGGACGGCCTGAAGCACATGGTGCTCGCCATCTCCCGCTGCCCGGTCACCGTGGCGGCGATCGTCGGCTATGCGCATGAAATCCGCGAGGGCACGCTGCCCATTGACGACATCGTCGACGGCCTCGTTGCTGCGGATGATACGGGCAACGTGCTCGGCCACAACGACGATGAGACCGACATGGGCGCCTCCGCCATGACGGTGGACCAGCTCGAGGACATGAAGCAGCGCAGCCTCGCGATCTTTGCCGTCGTGGAGGAGCATTTCAATACGCTCAAGACCGTTGTCCGCGAGGAGGGTTACGGCAGCGACAGGCTCGACCCGCTCAAGGATTCGATCCAGCGCGAGCTGATGGCCGTGCGCTTCACCGCCAAGACCGCTGACAAGCTCTGCGAGCTTCTTCGCACGACGATCGACGAGGTGCGCACCCGCCAGAAGACGATCTACAACGAGCTCGTGCGCCGCGTCGGGCTTGACCGCACGTGGTTCCTTGCAACATTTGCCGATCATGCGACCGATCTTGACTGGATGAGCGCCATTGTACGTGACAATCCCGAAAAGGCCGCCTATCTCGAGCACCTCAGGCCCACGGTTGAGGAGGAGCAGCGCAAGCTTGCCGAACTGGTCTCGAATGCCTGCATGACCGTGCCCGAGCTCTTTGATACCTACAAGCAGATGGCGACGGGCGAGGCCAAGGCACGCAACGCCAAGCGTGAGATGACCGAGGCCAATCTCAGGCTCGTCATCTCGATCGCGAAGAAGTACACGAACCGCGGCCTGCAGTTCCTCGATCTCATTCAGGAGGGCAATGTCGGCCTCATGAAAGCCGTCGACAAGTTCGAGTACCGCCGCGGCTACAAGTTCTCGACCTATGCCACCTGGTGGATCCGTCAGGCCATCACGCGTTCGATCGCGGACCAGGCCCGTACGATCCGCATTCCCGTGCACATGATCGAGACGATCAACCGCATGAATCGCATCACGCGCCAGATCCTGCAGGAAACGGGCGTCGAGCCCGATTCCCGCGAGCTTGCGAAGCTGATGGAGCTGCCCGAGGACAAAATTCTCAAGATTATGAAGATCGCCAAGGAGCCCATCTCGATGGAGACACCGATCGGCGACGATGACGATTCCCATCTCGGCGACTTCCTTGAGGACACGCAGACGGTGGCGCCCGCCGAGGCCATTCAGAACACGAGCCTCTCCGAAACCGTCCGTCAGGTTCTCGACAGCCTTTCCCCGAGGGAGGCCAAGGTTCTGCGCATGCGCTTCGGCATCGAGATGCAGTCCGACCACACGCTTGAGGAGGTCGGCAAGCAGTTCGACGTCACGCGCGAACGCATCCGCCAGATCGAGACGAAGGCGCTCAGAAAGCTTCGTCATCCGTCTAGAGCCGACAAGCTGAGAAGCTTCGTCGAGGGCGACGGAAAGGATTGATGCCTTGCATGACGGGGAGCGGCTAAGGCCGTTCCCCGTTTTCAAATGCGGCGCCCGTGCCGCTCGGAGGCCCTGACGGGAGGGCGACGGGCGGCGTTTCGCCGTTTGTTGCTGTTTCTGCTTGAAAAGAGTATGGCGCAGTGTTAAGCTATCCGCCTTTTTCGCCCATGACGGTGTCTGCCGACACTGTCGCGGAAGGCGTCGTGCGGTCTGGACCGCCGGAGGCGCAGGATCGCGTTGCTCCGGAAGAGAACGGGAGATCAGGCAGCGACGGCACGAAGCGCGCTGACGTAGGACGAAAAATAATCGATGCAGCGCCGGGCTGCGAGGATGACCGGCTGCTTTTCCCTGGATGCATGGCTCCCAGGCCGATAGTCGGCAGGCCCCGAGAAGACAGAATGATTCGGGCGGACGAGAGGAGGATGCGGGAGAAGGGCGGCGCCGAGGCGGTCCGGAGAAATTAGGAAGAAGCGGGGCAATTGCAACAATAAGAGCCCCGCTAACGAGAGATTGGAACAGATGAAGACGAACGAAGACGCTTTTGAGAATGATGACGACATCGACGAAATGGAGGAGGACTCTTCCATCGACGATGAAGCCGCAGAACTCGACAAGTGGGAGGATGAAGGTTCCGAGGAACAGGGTTCGGCTTCTGGCAGCCGCCGTTCGGTGACGGCGGGCAATGGCTACGGCGCTCTGGTGCGTCTCGGCCGCTCCCGCGGCTGGGTGACGGTTGAGGAAATCAACGACCACCTGCCTGAAAGCGCCGTGCGTACGGCCGAAAACGTGCAGGAGATCACGGAGGCGCTCGGCCGCCTTTCGATCAAGGTGTTCGAGACGCGTCCCGACGAAGACGACCTTCTCATCACCGGCAACGGCGTCGACGAGGCCGAGGACATCGACGAGGATGACGCCGCCGCCATGCTGACGCCCGAGGAGTCCGCAGGCCTCTCCAAGGATCCGCTCCGCGCCTATCTGCGCGGCGTGGGCTCGCACAAGCTTCTCACCCGTGCGGGTGAAATCGAGGTTGCCAAGTCGATCGAAATGTTCACGGGCAGGCTTGTCTCGACGCTCGTGCAGTATCCGATGGCCGTGGCCGAGCTTTGCAAGATGGCCGAAACCCTCAAGGATACGTCCGTCTCCGTCGACACGCTCGTCGACGGCTTTACGGACAACCTCGAGGAAGTGGACGCCGTCTCCTCTGACGGCGACGACATCGCCACCGACATCGGCGCCGCCGCCATGACGGCCGACCAGCTCGAGGAGATGCGCGCTCGCGTGCTCGACATCTTCGAGAATTGCGGCAGGCATCTTGAGACCGTTCGCGCCAACTTCGGCCCGAAGGGCGACGCCGAGGCCTACAAGGCCGCCTGCGCCGCCATCGCCGAGCTCCTCGCGCCCGTGCGCTTCTCCGTGAAGGTTGTCACGCAGCTCTCCGAGGACATCTCCAAGCACATGGACGAGGTGACGACGTCCCTCAAGAACGTCCGCAGGGTTCTTGCCGACCAGTGCCGCATGCCGCAGCGCGCCACGCTTGACGTGATCAACGGTGATCCGACCGCCGACGGGCTTTTTGAGGCCATCGCCGAGAGCGAGACGCCGTGGGCGCCTGCCGTTGCGCGCAACCTTGGCGTTCTGCACGAGGAGCAGCGTCATCTGCGCGGTTTCGAGGAGCGCGCGATGATGACGATCGCCAGCCAGCGCGAACTTGCCCGTCTGCTCAAGCTTGCGCAGACGAATCTCATGCAGGCCAAGGCCCGCATGATCGAGGCGAACCTGCGTCTGGTGATCTCGATCGCCAAGGGCTATGTCAACCGCGGTCTCGCGATGACCGACCTGATTCAGGAGGGCAACCTTGGTCTGATGAAGGCTGTGGACAAGTTCGAGTATCGCCGAGGCTACAAGTTCTCGACCTATGCGACCTGGTGGGTCCGTCAGTCCGTCACGCGTGCCGTGGCCGACTTCGGCAACACCATCCGCATTCCGGTCCACATGACGGAGTCCTACAACAAGATCCGCCGTCACAAGCAGCACTTCCTGCAGGAGCACGGCCGGCAGCCGACCGAGCAGGAGCTTGCCGATCTTGCCGAGCTTCCTCTCGCCAAGGTGCAGCTTCTCACGCAGGCTATGCGCGGCGTCGAGTCCATCGACGCACCAATCGGTGATGACGAGGATGCGACGAAGCTCGACTTCGTGCGCGGCGATGAACATGACGATCCGAGCCGTGCCTTCCAGGACCGTTCGATGATCGAATGCATCAAGAAGTCGCTTGACGATCTCGCTCCCCGTGAGGCTCAGGTGCTTCGCCTGCGCTACGGCATCGGGACGAACAAGGACCACACGCTTGAGGAAGTCGGCCATGCGCTCGGTCTTACGCGCGAGCGCGTCCGCCAGATCGAGTCGGCGGCCATCCGCAAGCTTCGCAGTCCCGAGTTCCAGGAACGTCTGCGCGACTACCTGACTGAGAACTGATCCCCTTGACTCCGCCTCGTGCGGAGTCGCCTGAAAAGGCTCCTTCGGGAGCCTTTTCGCGTTTTCGGGAGGACGCGCCGCCCTGATGCGGGTGGCCGAAAACTGCGCCACGTGCGGAATCCCGCTAAAATAACGGTTTTCAGGCGTTCAGCAAGTGCCCTTGCGACGCCGCCCACACTCAAGAGCCATTCCAAGAGAACGCCAGCAGCATGTCATCGTTCGCACAATTCAATCTCGACTCCCGCATCATGTCCGCCATCGAACGCATCGGCTACAAGGAGCCGACGCCGATTCAGCTTCAGGCCATTCCCGTGGTGATGAAGGGGGGAGACGTGATGGGCGCAGCCCAGACGGGCACGGGCAAGACGGCGAGCTTCGGTCTCCCGCTCATCGCCCGCATTCTTCCGCATGCGAACACCTCGATGTCGCCCGCCCGTCATCCCGTGCGCGCGCTCATCCTGACGCCTACGCGCGAGCTGGCCGATCAGGTCTCTGCCAACATGACGCAGTATGCGGCGGACACGCCGTTGCGCGTCGGTGTGGTCTACGGCGGCGTCGACATTCGTCCGCAGTCCGACATGCTCCGCCGCGGCGTCGAAATTCTGACGGCGACGCCGGGCCGTCTGCTTGACCATATCGAGCAGCGCGCGACGAATCTCTCTCAGGTCGAGGTCGTCGTGCTCGACGAGGCTGACCGCATGCTCGACATGGGCTTCCTGCCTGACATCAGCCGCATCCTCAAGCTTCTGCCGGCCAACCGTCAGAGTCTGATGTTTTCGGCTACGTTCTCGCCCGACATCGCCAGGCTCGCGAAGAACTTCCTCAAGCCCGATCCGTTCATGATCGAAGTCGCCCGTCAGAATCAGACGGCCGACACGGTTACTCAGGAGGTCTTTCAGGTCGCGGATCGCGAGAAGACGGACGTGCTGATCGACATCCTCAAGACGCGAGGTCCCGAAAACAAGCCGCTCGAGCAGGTCATCGTCTTCGTCAACGCGAAGATTACCTGCCGTCGCCTTGCCCGCACGCTTGAGCGCGTCGGGATCAATGCAGACGCCATTCACGGCGACAAGACGCAGGAGGAGCGTCAGGCGGCGCTCGACGGCTTCAAGTCGGGCGCCATCCATGTTCTCGTTGCGACCGACGTCGCGGCACGAGGTCTGGACATCAAGGAGTTGCCCTGCGTCATCAACTATGATGTTCCGTTCAGCGCCGAGGACTACGTGCACCGCATCGGCCGTACCGGTCGAGCCGGTTCCCACGGCCTTGCCATCATGCTCGCGACGCGCGAAGACGGCCGTCTTGTCGACGCCATCGAGAAGCTCACGAAGCAGACCTTCGAACAGAAGCCTCTGCGCCCGCTCTCGCGTCAGGCTCGTTCGGAAATGCGCCGCGCCTCAGGAGAGCGTCCCGAACGACGTGGCGAGCGAGAGATCGAGCGCGTCGATACGCCCGAGGATGAACGTCTCGCCAAGGAGCGTGCCCGTGCATATGTGCCGCCCTCCCACCGCAACCGAGATCCGATCTTCGACACGCCCTATCGTGAGCGCAGCGGCGCTTCGGGCAAGCCCGAAGAGCTTCGAGTCTTCGAGCGCGAGACCGTTCGAAAGCCCCGACAGGCGGCGGTTCTGCTTTGCGGCTTTCCCCGTCGACGCGATTGATCGAAATGATCAGCTCGTCTAGGCACTTTGTCCATCACCTATCCATGGTAGGCGTGTTGCGACGAAGTGCCTCGGACGTGTATATTAATTCGACAGCATGAAGAGATGAGGACTTTCCTAAAAGCCCTCACGCCAACCTGCCCGCCTCCGGGCAAGGTGGTGGCCTCCGCGGGAGGCCATGTGGCCGGTAGCTCATCGCGCACCGACAAACATACGGAGAATGGCAATGCCTCTCGACATGCGTGTACGCTGCGGGAGGCTTTTTCGCATCAGGACCGGAGCTTCATCGAGGATGAGGCCCCTGACCGAAAAAGCTCCGCGGCATGCACATCCATCAACATTTATCTGCATGAAGGAGAAGCATATGTCGCATCGTCTTACCATCAAGGGGCAGGTCACGATCCCCAAGGAAATTCGTGACTTTCTCGGACTCGAGGAAGGCTGCTCCTGCGTGGAGTTCGTCGTTGAAGCCGACGGCAGCGTCAGCGTGCGCAAGGCGGGCGAAAAGCCTCGTTCCAGTCGTTCCTCCCGCACTTCCTCCGTTCAAACCGTGCGCAAACCCGTGCACGGTGTTCGCACGCGCGCCCATGGCGGCGTTCTCGCCCTGCTTGCGGGCGGTCTCTGATGGTATAACTCCCGTTGACGTCTCTGTTTCCGCTGCCTGAGAAGTGTTTCAGGCGGCGGTTTGGTTTGCGTTGGGAGAGGGAAGATCAGGCAGATGAGCGGGAGAAAAGAATGTCGGGGAGAAAAGCGGCGGGAGGAGAGGGCTTGCCGGATAAAACAAAACCTCCGTCAGTTCAAGATACTGCGGAGGTTGAGTTGGCGTCCCCAGCGGGGTTCGAACCCGCGTTAGCAACGTGAGAGGCTGCGGTCCTGGACCACTAGACGATAGGGACGTTGTTTCGTAGGGAATGAACTATACGCCGTTTTTCCAGAAGTTGCAGATCGGAATTTGCGTTAAGTCAATGTTTTGCGTAATAAGGATGAAAATAAAGCTCAGTCCGCATGCTTGCGGACTGAGCTTCAACTGATCAGCCTTTTGCCTCTGTCGGCAATCAGAGCGCGCGGGCGATGCGGGCGAGAACTTCTTCCTTGCCGATGAGGCAGAGCGTCTTGTCGATCTGCGGCGTGCGATCGGCGGCGCAGACACAGACGCGGAGCGGGTTGGCGAGCACCTTCATCGCAATACCCTGCTCCTCCATCACGGCCTGAATGCACCCGTAGACGGCCTCAGGCGTAACGTCGGAGATGGCCTCGAGCTTTTCACCGAAGAGCTTGAGGGCTTCGCGACCGCCGTCGGCGAGGACCTTGGCGGCTTCCTCTTCGTTGACCTTGGGTTCAACGTAGAAGAAGAGGGCGGCGTCGGCCAGCTTTTCGAGAGTGGCGGAGCGGGACTTCAGCAGTTCGCAGACGGCCGCGAGATCGGGACCGCCTTCAACCTTGCCGCCGCGGGCCTCGATGCGGGCCTTCGTGAGATCGGCCAGACGATTCGCGTCGGCTTCCTTCATGTACTGCTGGTTGAGCCAGTCGAACTTCTTCCAGTCGATGCGGGCGGCGGCACGGGAGCAGTCGGAGAGCTCGAACACTTCGGCGAGCTCCTCGCGGGTGAACTTCTCCATGTTGCCGTGGCCCCAGCCCAGGCGGGCGAGATAGTTGAAGACGGCTTCGGGGAGGTAGCCCTGACGTTCGTATTCGAGCACGGAGACGGTGCCGTGGCGCTTCGAGAGCTTCTGACCGTCCTGACCGTTGATGAGCGGCAGGTGGGCGAAGACGGGCACTTCAGCGCCGAGCGCGCGGTAGATGTTGATCTGGCGCGGGGTGTTGTTGATGTGGTCAGCGCCGCGGATCACGTGGCTCACTTCCATGTCCCAGTCGTCGACGACGACGGCGAAGTTGTACGTGGGAATGCCGTTGCGCATGATGATCAGGTCGTCAAGTTCGCTGTTGGAGACTGTGATCGTGCCGTAGACGGCGTCGTTCCAGGTGACGGCGCCTTCATCGGGATTACGGAAGCGGATGACCGGCTTCACACCTTCGGGGATGGGCTTGCCCTGACAGTTCTCAGGACGCCAGCGACCGTCATAGCGGGGCTTGAGGCCCTTGGCCTTCTGTTCTTCGCGCATGGCGTCGAGCTCTTCGGGCGTGGCGTAGCAGTAGTAAGCGCGGCCGTCGGCAAGCATCTGGTCGACGACTTCGCGGTAGCGCTCGAGGCGGTCCATCTGATAGACGGGACCCTCGTCGTAGTCGAGGTTGAGCCACTTCATGCCGTCGAGAATGACCTGAACGGCCTCCTTCGTGGAGCGGACCTGATCGGTGTCCTCGATGCGAAGCAGGAACTTGCCGCCGAAGTGGCGGGCGACGGCCCAGCAGTAGATGGCCGTGCGGGCGGTGCCGAGATGCATCATGCCCGTGGGGCTCGGTGCAATGCGGGTGCGAATCGTCTTCATCACTAAAACTCGTTGTTTGAAAAGGGTCCCGCCTGAGCGCTGCGGCTTCGGGCGCGGAGGAGCGGACGCGCGCGGGGTTGGACGCGCGGCTTGAAAGCTGAACAAAGTCAATATTTTACCCCGTTTGCTGATACTGACGTTAAGCGGAAGTCAAATCAGGAAGTGCGGGGAAAGAAAGGGGCCCGACGCGTGTGAGCGTCAGGCCCCGCCTGATGGATCAGGGATGCGGTCAGGCAGTCCAGGTGAGCCAGGTCCAGGCCGAGAAGACGACGAGAACGATGGCTTCCGCAAGGATGACGGGCACCAGCGTCTTGAAGAAGTCCGACTTGAAGTAGTCGATCGTGATCGTGAGGCAGACGTGGGTGGGCGTGATCATCTGGCCTGCGACACCGAAGACCATGGCGACGCCGGCCAGATCAAGAGAGCCGGGCATGAGGCCCGCCACGATCGGCATCACGATGGCAACGTGGCCCTGGCTCATGCCGGTGAGGATGCCGATGACGAAGCTCGTGAGTGCGATGATGACGGGCACGGGAAGCGCCGAGCCTTCGAAGCAGGTGATGATCTGGTGCAGGATGCCCGTGGCCTCAAGAAGCTGGATGAAGAAGAGGATGCAGCCGACGTTGAGGAGAAGACGCCAGTCGGCGGCGCCGACGAACACGTCCTTGACGCTCACGCCGCGCTTCATCATCAGAAGTACGGGGATGAGCAGCACGACCACGGCGCCCATGGCGAGGGCGGCGGAGAGATTGAAGGCCATCATGAGAACGACGCTCAGAAGCACGGGCGCGATGGCGAGCACGACGTTGATGAGGTCTGTCCTGCGCTGCTCGGACGACAGTTCGGCCTTGCGGCGCTTTTCCTCAAACTTGAGCGGGCGGACCATGACGAACCAGCCTGTGGCGAAGGCGACGACGGACATCCAGAAAAGATGGATGACGAGATTGGCGACGCTCACGTGAGCGATGGCGCAGCCGAGGATCATGCCGGGAATGATGGGGCTGGCGAACTCGCAGATGTGGCGGAACCAGAAGTTGATGGCGGCCTTGCTTTCGGGCTTGATGTCCATACCTTCGCAGGCCGTCTCGACGATCGGAGCGGAAAAGCGTGCGCCGCCGACAGAGGGCAGAAGACCAAGGAAGGCGGGCATGCTGGAGATGACGACTTTCGTCGAGGAGAAGAAGCGGTTGAGCGCGTCGACCATGCCCTTGAGCGTGCCGGATCTGCGGAGCTGGATTTCAAGGCACATCACGAAGTAGAGCGCAAAGAGGAGGTCGTAGGTGCGGTTCATCGTTAGCATGTCGTGACCGGCTTCGGTGAGGGCGCGCAGAGTGGGGTCTTCAAAGAGCCAGAGAAGGGCGCCGCCGGCCAGAATGGCCGGTCCGATCGGACACTTGAAGCGAAGCAGGACGACGATGAGGATGATTGCCGCCGCAATGAGGAGGAAAACGTTCATTGTTGTTGCCTTGGTGATGGGCGGTCCCTCCTGAATTCGGGGACCGCGAATGTGCATCCCGAAATTTTCCGCCTATTCTCCGAATTTGGCAAAAAATACTTTCCGAACTCGCCATGGCCGGAGCGTGACGTGCTCGGAGCGCAACAGATTGAGGAGGTTTCGTGCAGAAAGGCGTCGTTCTTGGGGAAAAATGATCGCCCTGTGAACTGAAAAAAAGTTCGCGCCTAAGTAGAATGCACCCTTTGGCCTGCAACGGCACGGTGCCATGCGGGTCCTGCAATGATTCAACGGCTCTTTCGGACAATGACAGAATCCTTTAACTGGCTCGGGCGGTGCGCCCGGGCAGCGGCTTTCGGCATCGCCGCACTCCTTCTGCTGACGATTGCGAGAATCGTCTTCTTCTTCGCCTATAAAAACGACGATCTCGGCTTTCTGAGCGACTTTGCACCTGCAATGGTGATGGGGCTTCGCGTTGATGCCAAGTGGCTGGCAATCCTGCTACTGCCCGCCTGGATCTGCGTTCTCCTTTCCTACTGGAAGGCCTTCTTCTGGAAGCTGGCGCGCATTCTTGCCTTCGTGGGCATGTTTGTGACGGCGCTTCTGACGGTCATCAACTTCGGCTTTTACGGCTTCTACGCAACGCCCATCAGCCCTATCATCTTCGGCTTCCTTCAGGACGACACGAAGGCGATCGTCATCACGATCATGAAGGACTGGCCCGTGTTCACCTACCTGCTTTGTCTGGCGGGTTTCACGGCTCTGCCCTTTGCGTGCACCATGCTTCTCGGTCGCAGCCGTGAGCGCAGGGTCGGCAGGGCCGCCTACGGCGTCCTTTCGATTCTTTCGATTGTCGTGATGGCGCTTGTCATTCGCGGTAGCTTGGGCACCTTCCCGCTTCGAATCCAGAGCTATTCCGTTACGAAGAACGCCTTCATCAACGCCACTGTTCCCAACGGCATGGCTGCCTTCCATGAGGCCCGAAAGGGCATGCAGGTGCTTGAACTCAAGGGCGGCGCCATTGCCGCCCTCCAGCAGATGGGCTTTGGCAAGGCATCAGATGCTGAGGCTCTCATTGCCGAGGTTCGCCCTGTACTGCCTCAGAGCAAGCCGCTCAAGTCGCAGCCTCATGTTGTTCTGGCCGTCATGGAGTCCATGGGGCGTGACGTGTTCGAGTCGCACAAGCCCGGTGTCAACGACACGCTGGGTGCTCTGGCAGGCGAACTCGATTCGGCGCTTGTCTTCAAGCAGTCGCTGTGTGTGGGACAGGCAACCTTCCCGACGCTCGAGGGCCTGCTTTTCGACTCTCCCCTGAATCCGATCACGCAGAGCCGCTACGGCCGGCACGTCTTCGATTTCTCCCGCATGCTTGAGTACAAGAAGGCGGGCTACAGGACGATCTTCTTGACGGCGGGTCCCGAGGCCTGGCGCCAGATCGAAACCAATTTTCCGCAACAGGGCTTCGACGAGATTGTCGGTGCGGGCAAGCTGTCGTCCCGCTATCCCGGCGTCGAGAACGGCACGTGGGGTGTCGGTGACGCCTGGATGTTCAAGCGTGCGGAGGAGATTCTGAAGGAGGCGGACCAGAAGGGGGAGAAGCTCTTTATCGTGATGCTCTCCACCGCCAATCATCCGCCGCACAGGGTGCCCGACGGCGTCAAGGTCAATCCCGTTTCCTACAAGGAGTTGCCGCCCTTCATCACGGACAACAGGTACGACATCCTGACGGGTTCTCTTGAAACCTATCAGTACGCGGCCAATGCTCTGGGCGGATTCGTGCATGACATGAGACGCGGCGCGCTCAAGCGCGAGCTTCTGATCGTGGCGACCGGCGACCACAATCTTCGCATGTCGTACGCAGGCGGCTACGCCCATCATTTGCATGGCGTTCCGATTCTGATCTGGGCGCCAGAGAGCCTTGAGGCTGACGCCGGGAAGGTCGACGTCACGCGTTGGGCGGGGCATCGCGACATCTTCCCGACGATTGCAGGCGTCGTGTTGGGCAGGACGCCCGAAATTCACGAAGGCCGCAACCTGTTTGCCAACGAATCGATGGACCTCATCGTTTCCTATACGGGCATCGCAGCGGGCAGCTGGGGTGCTGCCGAGATCAGGGACAACGGAAGCGTGACCTGCTATCGCTGGGAGAATGACCGCATGGTGCCTGAGGATGCCTGCACGGGGCTTTCCAAAAAGATGGCCGATGCGGCCAGAGCCCAGAGGGCGCTCGCCGACTACAAGGTCAGGAAGGGGCTTCTCAACGAGAAGTAAACACCCGGATTGAAATGACAGCGGGCCCGCAGCCGAGAAGACTGCGGGCCCGCTGTCCATTGAAACTTGTCAGCCCTTTCCCGTAAGCCCCAGTGCTTCAAGATAAGGCTTCATGTGGGCGGGAAGGTCGGAGGGATCGCGTTCTCGAAGATGTCCCATGGAGAATTCGCAGCCGCACCAGAGCTGGTTGTAGAAGTTTTCCTCTCTGAGGATCTCGCCCCTGCGCTCCTGCAGACCGCCTTTGCGCCAGTTCTGATCCCAGTAGGTGGTGCCGGGGTGCAGGGCAGCCGCTTCGAGCGCGGCCTCTCGAATCTGATCAAGGCGCTTCCAGCGGCTTCCTGCGAGGGTTGTCGTAAAGCGCCTGATGCCGAGCTTTGCGGCCATGGCGGCGGTGGCCCTCATGCGCACGCCGAAACACAGCCTGCAGCGTTCGCCGCGTTCTGGATCGCATTCGTGTCCCTTGATGGCGTTGCGCCAGCCTGCGTGGTCCCAGTCGCCGTCCGTGAACGGAACGGCAAGCTTTTCACAGTAGCGGATGCACTCGTTCTTGCGAACGAGATACTCCTCTTCAGGAAATATGTTGGGATTGAAGTAGTAGACGTGAGGCGCGTAGTCGTTCTGCAGAAGCCATTCGAGAATGGCGGAGGAACAGGGCGCGCAGCAGCTGTGCAGCAGAATGGGTTCTTTCACGGGTTCGGATCCCTTGCTGAGGATTGAAGTCCGCTCATTATAGGTTCAGGAAAAGAACCCGTGGAGGTGCCAGCGGACCTCCGTCTTGTCGGAATCCTCCGTTCGGTAAAGCCAGACGCGGCGGCCGCTCGAACTTTCGGCCACAAAGTAGTCGCGGATCTCCGAGTCGTCGGCATGGCGCACGGGACCATCAACCAGACGCAGGGACTCTTGACGCCATGCAAGTCCATCGTCCGAAGCGTGGAGCGGTAGCGGATCAGAGAGAAGCATCGTGGGCCTCACGTCTGCTTTGCCGGCAGGAGCGCTCATGGGCTTGCGCGCAAAGGCGTCCGCAACGGGAGCAAGACGGCTCGAGGTGGAGGGAAGGCCTTCATCGAGGTTGCTGAGACGGAAGACGCGTCCCGGACCAAGGCGTGCCTGAAGTCGGGCGGCAAGCCCCGTCGGGACGGAAGCGTTCGGCGTGTCCCTGATGAGATCAGAGATTTCGGGCTCAAGCGAGAGCGTCATGCGTCGCAGGCTTCCCGGAATGGGCGTGCGGATCAGTCGGTCGGTCAGGACGTCGGTGAAGGCGCGTGCGCTGCCGTTATTGACGCTGACGACGATCCTGCGGGTTTCGTCCAGCCCCTCGAGCGTGAGAGTGAGTTCGCCGCCTGAGCAGTCGGCGTTGCCCGCAATCCCTGCGCAGAGACTTTTGACCATTGAGGGAAGTTCCTGCAGACGGATGCCGACGGGGACGCTGACGACGGCTTTGAGGGATGTTTTGGCGCAGGTGGCGATGTTCATGAGCTGGACTCCTTGATGGACGAGCATGAGGGCTGCGTTCAGCAGGCGGGAGAGAGACGGGCCGAGGCGAGAGCCTGTTGCACTTTGCGGCGGCATGCGCGCGGGGCGGGAACGAGGGGCCTTTCCTCCAGACTGACGTCTGCTTCCCGCGTGCGGTCGAAGAATGCGCCGCGTCGCGTAGCTCGAACGTGTACGGTGCCGGACCTGCCCGGCCGCAGCATCAAACGGAGTTCGGCAGGGGACGGCGTGCAGGCCATGCTCGAGGGGCGGATGAGGAAGATCGTCGTGCCCGTCGAGTGCGCGGCCATGTCGAGCCTTGCGAGGGCCGCACCGTCCTTCCCGTGAACGAGCGGATTGAGCCAGACGACGACGGCCGAGGTTTCTCCGCTGGCGGCGGCCTGTTCCGCGCACCAGAAGGCCTCTTCAGGCGTAGAGGGAATGGAAAAGAGCTGTCGGTCAAGATCGAGGCCGGCGTCGGCAAGGGCGGGCGCGTAGGGAGCCGCCTCCGAGTCGCAGGGCAGCACCCAGGTGACGTGCTTCAGGGATGCCAGAGCGGGAAGCAGCATGCGGACCTCTCCGATGCCGGCGTGCGGAATGAAAAGCTCGGTCAGGGCGTTCACGGGAAAGCCGCCCTCCGTCAGTTCGTCGAGCGCGGGAATGCGGCTTGCAAGGCTGGCAGGGCGTTCGGAACGAGCCTCTCTCAGGGCTGCGGTGAAAAAGTCGGAAAGGACTGCGGCGGTCGACATGCTGGTACTCCTGAATTTGCTTGAACGTAACACTTGAACGATGCTGTCGTCGTAAGGTCAGTGTACTTTGAGTCTGTCTGTTGCGTATCGACTCGTGATCCTCTGGCGTGATCCACTTGTATTTTATTCTTGCTATCTTGTTGAAGAGTAAGTAAAAGATTTGTTTTGGTGGTTGATTGCGTGTCTTTGCAGGATCATGAAAGGATGCAGTGTGTCGCAAGTTGTGCGCCTTCGCAAATCCGCTCCGGGCTTCAGTTTGCGTAAAAGACAGCGTGAGCTGCGTTTGCGTCAGAACGGCGGGGACGGCTGTTCGGAGGGGGCTTCGAGAGGATCAAATCCGAAAAATGATGCATTTGAAAATTTGACGGAGGTCAAGAAATCGTCAATCTTCGTGCGATGCCGATGCGCCGCCACCCTTGCTAGACTGTCGTTGCGCACGAAGGACGCCTTTCCTTCGAACAGCTTTCAGGAGAATGCATCGTGAGCGAACTCAAGCCGGGACTGCCCGAACGACTGGAACGGGTGCGGGGGGAACTTGCGGCCGCGGAGCGTGCGGCGGGCAGGCCTGCGGGCTCCGTCAGGCTCATTGCCGTCGGGAAGACCTTTCCCGTCGAGGCCTGCGAGGAGGCCTATGCCTGCGGTCAGAGGGCGTTCGGGGAAAACTACGTTCAGGAAGGGGTGGAGAAGATCGTGCACTTTCGTGCGGTGCATCCGGAAGATCCCGGCGAGTGGCACTTCATCGGGCCGCTTCAGGCCAACAAAACCCGCCTCGTCGCCGAGCACTTCGACTGGGTTCAGTCCGTCGACCGCCTTCGCATTGCGTCGCGGCTTTCCGCTCAAAGACCCGCTGGCATGCCGCCCCTCAACATTCTGATCGAGGTCAACATCGACGGAGAGGAGACGAAGTCGGGGGTTGCGCCTTCCGAAGTCGAGGCCTTCGCGGACGAGATCGCCGGCTATCCGGGTCTGAGGCTAAGGGGGCTGATGGCGATTCCCGCGCCGGCGGCGGACAGCGAATCTCGTCGAAGGCCCCTTGCGGCCATGCGCGCACTCTTCGAGCGGCTCCGTGTGAAGCACCCCGGCATGGACACGCTTTCCATGGGCATGAGCGCCGACATGGACGAGGCGGTGTCGGAGGGCGCGACCATGGTGAGGGTCGGCAGGGCCGTCTTCGGACCGCGCGACTATTCGGCGAAGTGCGCCGTTTGAGGCAGTTGGATGCAGAAAACGCCTTTCGTAGGGAAAATCCCATCATGATGCCGCGAAGGCCTGCCAGAGCGCACTTTGGAGGCGGCTTCAGCATCTGGTGGTAGGCGCATCCACCGATCGGCGTATGGACAGGGGAGGGGGCATCCCCTATGATCCAAAATCGGGCGAAGGCTTTTCGTCCAAGGAGTTTGCCTTTCCTCCTTCATGGAAGTGCCCTCGGAGACCGGTGACGGATGCTGCTGACGGCGCCTGGCAAAGGCCCCCTCTGCTCAAAGGAGAACAGCATGAGCAAAAAGTTTGTCGCTGCCGGCGTGATGGCGGCTTCCCTTATGGCCGCGGGCGCGGCCTCCGCCGCTCCCACTGAAATCACGATGTGGCATGCGATGGCCAATACGCTCGGCGACTGGGTTGCCGACGTGACCAAGGACTTCAACGCCAAGACCCCGCAGTGTCATCTCACGTCCACGTACAAGGGCACCTACGACCAGACGATGACGTCGGGCATCGCAGCCCACCGCGCAGGACGCTCCCCGAACATTCTTCAGGTGTTTGAAGTCGGCACGGCAACCATGATGTTCAGCAAGGGTGCCATTGTTCCTGTCGGCGAGCTTCTCGACAAGGCAGGCTACGAATTCAATCCCAAGGACTACATCCCTGCCGTCTACGGCTACTATTCCACGGCCGACGGCAGGATGCTCAGCTATCCGTTCAACTCCTCCACCACCGTTCTCTACCTCAATCTCACCAAGTTCAAGAACGCAGGCCTGCCGACCGAGCCGGACAAGCTCCCGCGCACCTGGCCTGAGATTGAAAAGGCCGCCAAGGCCCTCAAGGCCGCGGGCGAAACCTGCCCGATGACCACTTCCTGGATGGGCTGGACCCAGCTCGAGAGCTTCTCCACCTGGCACAACGTCGAGTACGCCACGCTCAACAACGGCTTCGGCGGCACGGGCGCGCGCCTCATGGTCAACTCTCCGCTCCATCAGCGCCATCTTGAAAATCTGGCCCGCATGGCCAAGGAAGGCACCTTCGTCTACAAGGGCCGCGGCAATCTTGCCGACGCCACCTTCTACTCGGGCGAATGCGCGATCAACATGGGCTCCTCGGGCTCGCTCGGCAACATCCGCCGCAACGCGAAGTTCGAGTACATGACGATGCCGATGCCCTACTACGAGGGCGTGCCTGATGCTCCGCAGAACACCGCTATCGGCGGCGCCTCGCTCTGGGCCATGGCAGGCAAGTCCGACGAGCAGAACCGCTGCGTCGCCGAGTTCTTCCACTACCTCTCCGACCCGCAGGTTCAGGCGAACAACCACATGCGCACGGGCTATCTCCCGGTGACGCAGAAGGCCTTTGAAATCGCCAAGGCCAGCGGCTACTACGAAAAGAATCCGGGCGCAGACGTCGCCGTCAAGCAGATGCTCAAGACGACCGACAAGAGCCGCGGCATTCGTCTCGGCTACCTGCCCAACATCCGCACGATCGTTGACGAGGAATTCGAAAAGATCTGGTCCGGCAAGGCGACCGCCAAGGAGGCCCTTGATGCCGTCGTCCGCCGCGGCAACGAGCAGCTCGTCCGCTTTGAACGCGTGACGAAGTAAGCACGAGCCCTTTCCGACGACAGCTCGCGGACGCCCTCGAACCCCTGAAGGCGTCTGTCCTGCTGCGATACCGCATCCCGAAGACGTCAGGGCACACGGCCCTGCCGTCTTGCGGGATGCTTGCGGTTAGGTTTTTAATATCCTCAGAGTCAACAACGTGGAAAAACGAGTCGTATTCCAAAACCGCTGGCTGCCCTACCTGCTGGTGGCGCCGCAGCTCGCCATTACGCTCATCTTCTTCTTCCTGCCCGCCGGCCAGGCCATCTACCAGTCGGTGCTGATGCAGGATCCCTTCGGGCTCAGCACGGAATTCGTGGGTCTTCAGAACTTTGAAACGCTTCTGTCCGACCCGAACTATGTCTCGAGCTTCAAGATCACGATGGTCTTCTCGGCGCTCGTGGCCTTCCTCGGCCTTGCGATCAGCCTTCTGCTTGCCGTCTGTGCGGACCGCGTGCTGCGCGGCGCCTCGGCCTACAAGACCTTCCTCATCGTGCCGTACGCCGTCGCCCCCGCCGTGGCGGGCGTCCTCTGGATGTTCATCTTCAATCCGACGCTCGGCGTTCTCTCCTACGTGATGCGCATGTTCGGCATCGACTGGAACTATCTGGTCGACGCGGACCAGGCCCTGACGCTTCTCGTCATCGCGGCGGTCTGGAAGCAGGTGAGCTACAACTTCATCTTCTTCCTCGCAGGTCTGCAGGCCATTCCGAAGTCGCTGCTCGAGGCGGCGGCCATGGACGGCGCGGGTCCCTTCCGCCGCTTCTGGACGGTGGTCTTCCCGCTGCTGTCGCCCACGACCTTCTTCCTGCTCGTGATGAACATCGTCTACGCGTTCTTCGACACGTTCGCCATCGTCGATGCGACGACCATGGGCGGTCCGGGGCAGGACACGAACATTCTCGTCTACAAGGTGTTCGTCGACGGCTTCCGCAACATGGACTTCGGCGGCTCCGCCGCACAGTCCGTCATCCTGATGGTGATGGTGATCATCCTCACGGTGATCCAGTTCCGCTTCATCGAGCGGCGCGTCAACTACTGACGGGAGACGACAGATGGTTGAAAATCGTCCCTGGCTCAATTTCTTCACGCACCTGATTCTGATTCTGGGCGTGATCGTGGTGGTCTTCCCCGTCTACGTGGCGTTCGTCGCGTCGACACAGACCGCCGTCGAAGTGGAACAGGCGCCCATGAGCCTTCTTCCCGGCGCCCACTTCATCGAAAACTACATGCAGATCCTCACTGAGGGCGGCGGCACCGCTTCGCGCGCCCCCGTGGGGCGCATGCTCTTCGTCTCGCTCATGATGGCCATGGGCATCTCGATCGGCAAGATCCTGATCTCGCTCGTCTCGGCCTTCGCGATCGTTTACTTCAGGTTCCCCGGCCGCAAGCTCTGCTTCTGGCTCATCTTCATCACGCTGATGCTGCCCGTCGAGGTCCGCATCTCGCCCACCTATGAAGTGATGGCGGATCTGCACCTTCTTGACAGCTGGGGCGGCCTGATTCTTCCCGTGATCGCGTCAGCGACGGCGACCTTCCTCTTCAGGCAGTTCTTCCTCACCGTTCCCGACGAGCTCACCGAAGCCGCCCGCATGGACGGCGCCGGGCCGATGCGCTTCTTCTTCACGATTCTGATGCCGCTTTCCCTCACCAACATCGCGGCAATGTTCGTGATTCAGTTCATCTACGGCTGGAACCAGTACCTGTGGCCGCTGCTTGTGACCACGTCCGAGGACATGTACCCGATCGTGATCGGCATCAAGCGCATGATCGGCGGCGGCGACTCCGCCAACGAATGGAACCTCATCATGGCGACGGCCATGCTTGCAATGATCCCGCCCGCCATCGTGGTGACCGTCATGCAGCGCTGGTTCGTCAAGGGCCTCGTCGACACGGAAAAGTAAGAGACAGACAACATGGCTAACATTCAATTCAAAGACATCCGAAAGAGCTACGGCGACGTGGCAGTCGTGCACGGCATCTCGCTCGACATCAGGGACGGCGAGTTCATCGTGATCGTGGGCCCGTCGGGCTGCGGCAAGTCGACCCTGCTGCGCATGGTGGCGGGCCTCGAGCAGATCACCTCGGGCGAACTCATCATCGGCGAGCGCGTCGTCAACAATCTCGAACCCAAGGACCGCGACTGCGCCATGGTGTTCCAGAACTATGCGCTCTACCCGCACATGACGGTCTTCGACAACATGGCTTACGGCCTCAAGATCCGCGGGGTTCCCAAGGACGAGATCGAGCGTCGCGTCAACGAGGCCGCGAAGATGCTCGAACTCGGAGGCCTGCTTGCGCGCCGTCCTCGCCAGCTCTCCGGCGGCCAGCGCCAGCGCGTCGCCATGGGCCGCGCGATCGTGCGCGAGCCCTCCGTCTTTCTCTTCGACGAACCGCTCTCGAACCTCGACGCAAAGCTGCGCGTGCAGACGCGCCTGCAGATCCAGAAGCTGCACCGTCGTCTCAAGACGACGAGTCTTTACGTCACTCACGATCAGGTCGAGGCCATGACGCTCGCCCACCGCATGATCGTGATGAACGCAGGCCGCGCCGAGCAGGTTGGCACGCCTCAGGAGGTCTATGACGATCCCGAGACGATGTTCGTCGCGAACTTTATCGGCTCTCCTCCGATGAACCTTGTTCACGGCCGCGTCTCCGCAGACGGCAGTCACTTCGAGCACGATTCGGGTGTCCTGTCGCTGCCCGAACCCTGCACGGCACTTGCCGGCAGGGCGGTGGTGCTCGGCGTGCGGCCCGAACACGTGACGCTCCGTCCCGAGGGCGGACTCGCCGCCTTCGAGGTGGAGACGGTCGAGGCCCTCGGCGCCGATCATCTGATCCACGGCGTCCTGCTGGGGCAGAACGTGGTCTTCCGCGTCGACAACCACATGTACATCCCGGAAGTGGGCATCAGGGCGGGACTCGAGTTCTCGGCGGAACACGTGTACTGGTTCGATCCTGAAACGACGAAGCGCATCCGTCTCTGACCCTGTACATGAGCAGGGACTGAAAGGACGGTCCCTGCTTCAGGCTACAATCGGAACGTCGCTCTCCTGTTGGGGGCGGCGTTTCGTTTTTTGAATTCCCACGAAGGAGCCGCGTCCGATGCAGGACTTTCTTTTTGAATGGCTGTCGGGCGCAGGGGCCGAGGCTGCGGTTTTCGCGAGTGCCTTCATTTCCTCGACGCTGATGCCTGGCGGATCCGAGGCGCTCCTGGCAGGGGCGCTGTCGCAAACGCCTGACGACACGCCCCGCCTCTGTCGTCTCGTGCTCCTTGCAACGGCAGGCAATACGCTCGGCGCGATGACCACGTGGCTCATCGGTCGACTGATTCCCGAAAGGGAGAAGACGGACAGGGCGCTTGTGTGGCTCAGGCGATGGGGAGCGCCCGCGCTGCTTCTGTCGTGGCTGCCCGTCGTGGGAGACGCCCTGCCGCTTGCGGCGGGCTGGCTCAGGATGCCTGCTGCAAGCTGTGCAGTCTGGGTGGCCGTGGGAAAGCTTCTGCGCTACGTCGTCGTGGCGGCGGGCACGCTCTCGCTTGTCTGAGTCGGTCTGCCTGAAACAATGGAAAGGAAGAAATCGTCGTGAACATGCTTACAGGCCTTGTGCTCATTTATCTGATCGTTCTGATGTGGTTCGGCTTCTGCGGGGAGCGACATTCGAGCTCGGGGCGCGCCTTTCTTACGAGCGGCGGCCGAGCAGGCGCGCTTCTCTGCGCGCTCTCTCTCGTGAGCACCATCATTGGCGGGTCCGCAACGCTCGGCATGGGAAGCCTCGCGCAGAAGATTGGTTCGGGCGCCTTCTGGTGGCTCGGCGTAGGTGCGGTCGGCCTTCTTCTTCACGGATGGATCGCTCCGAAGATTCGTGCGCTTCCCGCCGTTACGCTTCCCGAGGTGGTCGGCGTCGTGGCGGGCAGGAATGCTGAGCGCTGGGCGGGCGTCATCATTGCGGTCTCCTGGATCGCCGTCACGGCCGCGCAGTTCGTCGCGCTTCACACGCTCCTGCTGACGCTCTCGAGCCCGCTCGCCGCCGAGGTGCTCTATGTGATGATCGCGGGCGTTGTGATCGTGCATACCATCACGGGCGGACAGAGTGCAGTGATCCGCACCGACGCCTTTCAGGCCGTTCTGCTTCTGGGCGGATTCACGGCCGCCGCCTTCTGGCTGCTCGGCGATCGTCCCGACGCCGTAATGGCGCTTGATCCCGTCCCCTTGGGCGACAGGTTCGGGCCGTGGGATCTGGGCAGGATGATGCTTCTCGTGGGCATCACCTATGTCGTAGGTCCCGACATGTTCTCACGCACCTTCACGGCCAGAGACGGACAGTCCGCTCGTTTCGCCGCCTGGATCGCCTCGCCCTGCCTCGTGTGGTTCGGCGTCGTCGTGACGGGGCTCGCGCTTCTCAATCTGCAGGATCCCCAGCCCGTGGCGGGCTGGCTCTCGAGTGCTTCGGAGATGCCCGCCTGGCTCAAGGGAGCGCTCGCGCTCGGCCTCATCAGCGCGCTCTGCGGGTCGGCCGACACGGTGCTTCTTTCGGCCTCCGGCATTGTCGAGCGAAGCCTTCTGGCGGGAGACCGTACGAACGCCGTGCGCTTCTTCGTGGGCGTCTTCGGATTTGCCGCCGCTGCGGCCGTCTATGTCTCGAAGGACATCATCTGGCTGCTGCTCACAGCCTACTCTTTCTTCGTGCCGGGAGTGGCCCTGCCGCTTCTCATTGCGCTCATCGGGCGGGTGAGGCGCCTCAACGCACAGCTCTGGACGGCGGGCGCCGTCTTCGGCGGCATCGGCGGCCTGGTGGGCAACGTCACGGGGGACGAGGTGTGGACTTTTGCAGGCATGGGCGTCTCGGCTGCCTTTGCCGTCGCCTCCCGTTTCAAGGCGCCTGCGGGCGGTTCGGACGCCTTCGGCTCGCTCCGCTGAGCGCGGGCTGAGGGCATTGCGGAACCTGTGTTTCCGTGGGCAAAACGGCCTTTTCCTTAAGCGAAACGGGCGTTGAGTCCCGTTATAATTTCCCGCAAGTTGATTTTTCATGGACGGCGCGCGCTTCAGGTTGAAGGCGCGCCCTCTCAATAGGACTGGAGTTTTTTGATGAAGATCCTGGTCGCTGTCAAGCGCGTGGTGGACGCCAAGATCAAGGTGCGCCCGCTTCCCGATCATTCCGGTGTGGATGTCAAGCTCGCCAAAATGGCGATGAACCCCTTTGATGAAATCGCAATCGAAAAGGCCGTCACGCTTCGCGAGGCTGGCGTCGCCGACGAAGTCGTTGCCGTGACCGTCGGTCCCCTCAAGGCCGTCGACACCCTGCGCGTCGCCATGGCGATCGGCGCGGACCGCGCCGTTCACGTCCGCACCGACGAGTCCCTCGAGCCCCTCGCTGTCGCGAAGGTGCTTCGCGCCGTCGTCGAGCGTGAAAAGCCCGATCTGGTGCTTCTGGGCAAGCAGGCGATCGATGACGACGCCAACCAGACGGGGCAGATGCTCTCCGCCCTTTGCGACATGCCGCTGGCAACCTTTGCCAACGAGATCGTCCTTGAGGGCGGCCGCTGGGTCGTTACCCGCGAGACCGACGGCGGGACGCAGACCGTCTCGCTTGCAACGCCTGCCGTCGTGACGGCGGACCTGCGTCTTGCCGAGCCGCGCTACGTGACGCTGCCCGCCATGGGCAAGGCCCGCAAGAAGCCTGTCGAGGACATTGAGCTTGCCGGCCTCGGCATTGACACGGCTCCGCGCATCCGCATCCTCGGCGTCGAGGAGCCGCCCGCCCGCAAGGCAGGCGTCATGGTCTCCGGCGTCGACGAGCTCGTCGACCGCCTCAAGAACGAAGCGCACGTCATCTGAGAAAAGAGGGAGTAAAGCAAAATGACAGCTCTTTTGATTGCCGAACATGACAACGTGACGCTCAAGTCCGCAACGGCTCAGGCGCTCACGGCTGCGCTCAGGATGACGGACGTCGTCGACGTCCTCGTGGCGGGCAGCAACGGCCAGTCCGTTGCCGAGCAGGCCGCGAAGCTCTCGGGCGTGCGCACCGTCTACTACGCCGACCATCCCCAGCTCGCCCAGGAGTCGCCCGAAGTGCTCGCACGCCTCGTGCTTGACGAAGCCGAAGGCTATTCGCACGTGCTCTTCGTCGCCTCCGCCGTCGGCAAGTCCGCCATGCCCCGCGTGGCCGCGAAGCTCGACGTCTCCCCCGTTTCCGACGTTCTCGACGTCAAGGGCCCCAAAACCTTCGTGCGCGGCATCTATGCGGGTTCGCTTCTCGCGACCGTCGAGGTGACCGATCCCGTCGTCGTGGCCACGATCCGCACGACGGCCTTCGAGGCCGCCGCTCAGGAGGGATCCGCTGTCGTCGAGGAGGTCATCGCTCCGGAAGGCTATGACGCCTCCCGCTTCGTGCGCTTCTCCGAAGCCAAGTCCGACCGTCCCGAACTCGTCTCCGCCCGCATCGTCGTCGGCGGCGGGCGCGGTCTTCTCGACGAGGCCGGCTTCAAGACCCTTGAGGCCTTCGCCGACTCCATCGGCGCGGCCGTCGGCGCCACCCGCACCGCCGTCGACATGGGGCTCTGCCCCAATGACTGGCAGGTGGGCCAGACGGGCAAGATGATCGCCCCAGAGCTCTATATTGCCGTGGGCATCTCCGGTGCCATTCAGCATACCGCTGGCATCAAGGATGCCAAGACGGTCGTGGCGATCAACAAGGACGCCGAGGCTCCGATCTTCGAGGTGGCCGATTACGGTCTCGTCGCCGACGGCGTCGAGGCGCTTGAGGCTTTGCGCGCCAGACTCGGCACCAAGTAAGAAGAGGGAGTTTCCCCGCTTGCATGCCCGCCCGCCTTGCGCGGGCTGCTTCTTTTTAGAAAAGGCTGAAAAAATCGCGTTGACGGACTTGCGTCCTGTATTCCCGTGAGATAAAATTCAGACCTTTCGCAACGGGCGGATTGACCGCGCGCTGCATGAAGAATTCTTCCGAACGCTCCTCGTGACGGGGGCTTCGGCTTTCAATTGAACCAATAAGTTAAAGAGGTAAACTCATGGTTATCGTTCGTCTCGCCCGCGGTGGCTCCAAGAAGCGTCCGTTCTACAGCATCAACGTCTGCGACAGCCGCTGCCGCCGCGACGGCCGCTTCATCGAACGCATCGGCTACTACAACCCGATGGCTGCCGGTCAGGCCGTCCGTCTCAACGTCAACCAGGAACGTCTGGCCTACTGGCAGAGCCAGGGTGCCCAGCTCTCCGAAACGGTTGCCCGTCTCGTGAAGGAAGCCAAGGCTGCCGCCTAATTTCCTGACGGAAAGCACTAGTCATTGCGCCGGACTTTAAACGGCGCGGAAACCCCGCAAAACCTCAAGTGCGGGCTCGCTCGCAAGCGGTCGTGCCTCTCGTGTCCAGCACATCGTGATCCGTTCGCAGCACCTGGAGCCCGGTATCTACGCCTGAGAGTCTGCGGGGTTTTGTTTTGTTCGCAAAAAACGATTGATTTTCGGAGACTGTTGTTATGGACGATCTCGTCGAGCTCGGACGCACCGCCGGCGCCTACGGCTTCCGCGGCTGGGTGCGCATTGTGCCGCTGGAATCCGGCGAAGTGCTTCAGAAGGCCAGGACCTGGGTCCTCACGGACCTCAAGGGTGTGCGCACGACGCTCAGCATCGAGGCCTTCCGTCGTCACGGAGACGGCTTCATCGCCAAGTGGGCGGGCTGTGAAACGAAGGAGGCGGCCGACGCCGCCCGAGGCCGCGTGTCGGTCTCCCGCGCGGACTTTCCTGATGCGGGCAAGGACGCCGTGTGGGCCGTCGATCTGGTCGGCTGCAAGGTCGTCAACAAGGAGGGCACGGCCCTCGGCACGGTCGAGAGCATCGGCTCCAACGGCGCGCAGGATCTGCTCGTCATCGCCTACGACAATGCTGACGGCAAGAAGGCCGTGTTCATGCTTCCGCTCGTGAAGGACGTCTATCTGATCGCCATTGATACCGACGTCCGCACGATCACCGTCGACTGGCAGTCCGACTGGCGCTGAGGAGGCGGATCATGCGCTTTGACGTCGTTACGCTCTTTCCGGAAATATTCGACTCGATCACGAAGTGCGGCATCACCGCCCGTGCGATGAAGCGAGGCCTGTGGTCCTGCCACACTTGGAATCCCCGCGCCATGACCGAGGACGTGCACCGCACGGTCGACGACCGCCCCTTCGGCGGCGGTCCCGGCATGGTGATGATGGCCGATCCGCTCGCGAAGACGGTCGACATGATCCGTGCATCCGGCAACCGCGGCCGCGTCATCTCCTTTGCACCCAACGGCACGAAGCTCACCGATGAGCGCGTTCGCCGCATGGTGGCCGAGGATGAGAGTGTCGTGCTCGTGTGCGGACGCTATGAGGGCATTGACGAGCGCTTCCTGTCGACCTATGTCGACGAGGTGGTGAGCCTTGGGGACTTCGTTCTCTCGGGCGGCGAGATCCCTGCATGCGCCCTGATGGACGCCGTAGTGCGACAGCTCCCCGGCGCCATCAAGGATCTCTCCACGTCGGACGAGAGCTTTGCGACTGGGCTTCTTGACGCGCCCCACTATACGCGTCCCGAAGTCTGGCGCGGCATGGAGGTGCCCTCCGTGCTCCTTTCCGGGCACCACGCAAACATCAGCAGGTGGACGCGCGAAGAAAGTTTGCGATTCACCTTGCAAACTCGCCCGGACTTGATTAAAATCGCGGATTCTTCTGGCAAGTTGAGCGATGCGGACCGCAAGTGGTTGCGCGCCAACGGCTGGAAGTAAGATTTTGGATTAATTTTGCCATCCTCTCGGCGGTGGGCTCAGCTCCCTCAAAAACAGCCGCATGACGATGGTTTTGGAGAAAAAAATGAATCTGATTCAGATTCTCGAACAGGAAGAAATGGCCCGCGTCACCGCTGGCAAGACGATCCCCTCTTTCCGCGCCGGTGACACGGTTGTCGTGAACGTCAACGTCGTTGAAGGTTCCCGCAAGCGCGTTCAGGCCTTCGAAGGCGTCGTGATCGCCCGCCGCAACCGCGGTCTCAACTCTTCCTTCATCGTCCGCAAGATCTCTTCCGGCGAAGGCGTTGAACGTACGTTCCAGCTCTACGCCCCGACGATCGCTTCCATCGAAGTGAAGCGCTACGGCGATGTCTGCCGTTCCAAGCTCTACTACCTGCGTGACCGCTCCGGCAAGGCCGCTCGTATTAAGGAACTGCTGGTTCGCAAGAACTAATCTGAAGGCTCCGGCTGACAGACATGAAAAATCCCCGCGATTTCGGTTGCGGGGATTTTTTTCGCGCTCGAAAAACAGAGCCCCCATGCTGTGCACGGGGGCTCTGTTGCGAGGAGAACGGAGGGACTTATTCGTCCGCCTCTTCGCGCGGCTTTCTGCGGTTGCTGCCCGCAACCATGTCAAAGCGGAAGAAGCGGCATTCAAGCGGTCCGTTGAAGAGAACTGTCTTGCGCGACTCCTTGAGGCGCATCTGCTGCGGGAGCGTGCGGTCGGAGGTGAGCATCCAGGCGGTCCAGCCTGCGAAGTTGGCCTTCAGATTGTCGGCGACGTGCTTCATCATCGACTGGATGGAGGCGGACTTCGGGTTGGACTGTTCACCGTAGGGCGGGTTTGCGATGAGAAGTCCGGGCGCCATGCCTTCTTCGGGACAGGCTTCGCGGGCGTCGCCCTGACGGAAGGTAAGGCGTCCGTCGTCGAGCATGTCGCCGAGGCCCGCGCGGCGGGCGTTTTCCTCGGCCTTCTCGACGACGAGGGATGAGATGTCGCTGCCTGCAATGCGGATCCTGACGTGCCGATTGACGGCGGCGCGCGCATCTTCCTTCATTTCAGCCCAGAGGTCGACGTCAAAGCCCTCGAGCTTTTCGAAGGCGAAGCGGCGGTTGAGGCCAGGCGCCATGCCTGCAGCCATCTGCGCAGCTTCGATTCCGATCGTGCCCGAGCCGCAGAACGGATCGATGAGTGTTTGGGAGGGATCCCAGCCCGAGAGCATCAGAAGACCTGCCGCAAGGTTTTCCTTCAGGGGAGCCTCGCCGTGGGTGAGACGCCAGCCGCGCTTGAAGAGCGCTTCGCCCGCAAGATCCAGATAGAAGGTGCAGGTGTCGTAGGTGAGGAAGGCGGCGATGCGCACGTCGGGGTTGTATCGCTCGACGTCGGGACGACGTCCCGCGAGGTCGCGGAAGCGGTCGCAGATGCCGTCCTTGATGCGGAGCACGGCGAAGTCGATCGATTCGAGCGGACAGCGCTGGCCGTTGGCCGAGACCTTGATCGTCAGGTCGGGACCGAACCACTTCTCCCAAGGGGTGTCTGCAGCCATTTCATAAATGTCGCGGGTGTCCCAGTAGGAGGCCTCGGCGACCTTCATGAGCACGCGGCTGGCGAGGCGGGAGTTGAGGCATACGGCCATCGCCGTGGCGGCGGAGCCGGAAAAGGAGACGCCGCCACGCGCAGCGCGGATGCGTTCGGCGCCGCAGGCGGAGATTTCGCCAGCAAGCAGTTCTTCAAGCCCGAAGGGGCAGACGGCGTAAAAGGAAAGGTTGGCCATGGATTGTCAGTCGGTGTGTGTTCAGAAAGGGGCGGTCAGCGGCGGCCTTCGCCGTGGCCGAGCACGACGTACTTGAGCGAGGTGAGGCCTTCAAGACCGACCGGACCGCGCACGTGAAGCTTGTCGGTAGAGATGCCGATTTCAGCGCCGAGGCCGTATTCGAAGCCGTCGGCAAAGCGAGTCGAGGCGTTGACCATCACGGAGCTCGAGTCCACCTCGCGCAGGAAGCGGCGGGCGTTGTCGAAGTTCTTCGTGATGATGGCGTCGGTGTGGTGCGAGGAATGGAGGTTGATGAAGTCAATCGCCTCGTCGAGACTTTCGACAATGCGGATCGAAATGATCGGGGCATTGTACTCGGTATCCCAGTCCTGCGGGGTGGCGTCGACGGCGCTCATGCCGCTCTGTTCGACGATGCGGCGGGAGAGCTCGTCACAGCGCATCTCGACATCGTGGTCGTGGAAGACGCGGGCCATGGGAGGCAGAAAGTCGAAGGCGACGGCGCGGTGCACGAGCAGCGTTTCAGTGGCGTTACAGGGCGAGTAGCGCTGGGTCTTGGCGTTTTCAGTCACGCGAACGGCTATGTCGAGGTCGGCTTCGGCGTCGACGTAGGTGTGGCAGATGCCCTCAAGATGCTTGATCATCGGAACGGTCGCTTCGGCCGTGAGACGGGCGACGAGGCTCTTGCCGCCGCGCGGAATAAGCACGTCGACGTAGTCGCGGGCACGGATGAGCTCGCCCACCAGGGCGCGGTCGGAGGATTCGATGAGTTGGACGGCGCGTGCGGGGAGGCCTTTTTCGGCAAGGGCCCGGCCGACAAGCTCCCAGAGGACCGTGTTGCTGCGAAGCGCCTCATGGCCGCCGCGCAGGATGATGGCGTTGCCCGACTTGACGGCAAGGGCGGCGGCGTCGATCGTCACATTGGGACGGGACTCGTAGATCATGGCGAGCACGCCGAGGGGCACGCGCATGCGGCCCACCTGAATGCCGCTAGGCCGGAAGGCAAGATCGGTGACAGTACCCACGGGATCCTCGAGTGCGGCGATCTGGCGGCATCCTTCGGCCATGGCGCGAAGACCTACGGCGCTGATCGTCAGACGATCGAGAAAGACCTCGTCCAGACCTTCGGCGCGGGCGGCCTCGAGGTCGGCCTCATTGGCGGCGCGGATGTCCGCCTCCTGTTCGAGCAGAAGCTCGGCGATGCGTTCAAGCACCGCATTCTTGGCGGCCGTGGAGGCGCGAGCCATGGAGCGCGAGGCTTCGCGGGCCTGACGGCCGATGCGGCTGATGTAATCGCTGGGAGTGATGGTGATTTCGGGCATGATGCGCGGTTCCTGAAAAAGGGCCGGAGAACGCCGCCCTCAAAGGACGGGGCGGCATGCATTTTCCGGGCATGTCTTTCCATTTTAGCCCGAACGACGGCATCTCTTTGATCTTTGCAGGACCTGCGGATGCCCGAAGGCCTCCTCCCGTGGAGCCGGCTTCAGGAGGCGAGAAAGAGGACGACGCTCTTGAGCTCGATCCAGGGATCGGAGTCCCGCTTGGGAACGGGAAGCCCCTTGACGAGCCTGTCGATGTCGGCGCAGACGGAGAGGGCGCCGCAGAGCTTCTTCACGGTGAGGCGGCGGGCGGCCTTCTGAAGGGACGGCGTTGCGAAGACTCCGGTCACTCTGGACTGGCCGTTGTCGTAGCCCGTGCGCAGCTTGATGAGGGAACGGATTTCGGCAGTGAGCATGGCCAGCAGGAAGGGCAGGGCTTCGGCCTGCGCCTCAAGCCCGTCGATGATGCGCACGATGCGGTCGGCCTGACCGAGGCGCATGCTCTCAAAGAGCGTGTCGAAATCGAATCGGGCGTTGCTCGAGACGGCCTGACGGAGCTGTTCGGAGGTGATCTCGCCCTTAGGATGGAGAAGAGAGAGCTTTTCGATCTCTTGTGCGGCAGCAAAGAGGTTGCCCTCCATCATATCGGCGAAGTAGTCGAGCGTCTCGGGGGACATGACGAGCTCGTGGCGGGCGAGTCTTGCCTTGAGCCAGGAGGGGAGTTGTGCGCGTTCCACGGGCGAGCAGTCTACGACGGTGGCCTTGCGCTGAAGCGCCCCCCACCACGCCTCCTTCGTGACCGTCCAGTCGGGGGCGGGCATCGTGATGAGCGTGACGACGCCGTCGATCGGGTTGTCAAGATACTTCACGATGGCGGGCGCGCCGTTCTTGCCCGGATTCCCCGTGGAGAGACGCACGTCGACGATCTTGCGGTCGTCGAACATGCCGATGTCGGCGGCGGCCATCGGCAGGCGCGACCAGTCCGCTGAGGCGTTCATGTCGAGCACCTGACGGTCTGTGTAGCCCTGTCGGCGCGCTTCGGCACGGATGGCGTCGCCTGCTTCGACGGCGAGGAAGGCGTCCGAGCCCGTCAGAAGCCAGAAGGGATCCAGACGTCCGTCCTTCGCGGATCGCGCGAGGTAGCCCTGGAGCTGGTCGGCCTTCACGGATCAGCCTCCCGCCTGCTTCGGGGGCTTGATCGCCTCGATGCGGCGCATGAGCTGGTTGACGAGGTCGGCCTCCATGTCGCGGTAGAGGAATGCCTCCTCCTTTTCACGCGAGAGGAAGTCCGATTCGGAGTAGGTGAGGTCTCGGCTGGCGGTGAGCGTCACGGCTTCCATGTAGTCGATGCCGCTGGGGTTCGACACTCGGAAGGAGAGCGAGAGCGTGATCTCGTATTCACGGGCGCGGCCCGTGTCGTTGATCGAGAGGACGTCGCGCGAACGGGAGTCGGAGAGGAGTTCAAGGATCGCTTCGGCCTCGGAGGGCGTGTTCACGATCGTGACGTCGGATCCTGCCAGAAGCTCCTGTCTGAGACGCACCGCAAGGTACGAGTTTTCCGGCATCTGGAGGTACAGGGTCTTGAACGGCGTCGAATAGGAGCCGCGCAGCCGGAAGCCGCAGCCTGTGAGCGGGAGTGCGCCGATGAGGGCGGCGCCGAGAAGATGACGACGGGAAGTCACGGAGATGATCCTCGGGATGGCAGGATGATGTTGGAGGCCCCTTGGAAGGGCTTCGGAATCATCAATTATAACGGCCGACCGCAGGAGTCGAGAAGGAGTCAAGAAGACGGGGGAGTGCGAAAGAACGAGGGCCTGCGTCCGGTCGGACACAGGCCCCCTTAGGATGGTCAGCTTGAAGGTGCGGCGCCTTACTTGGCGACCACGACGTTCACGAGCTTGTTCTTCACGATGATGATCTTGCGGACCGTCATGCCTTCAGTGAAGCGCTGCACGTCTGGATTGGCGAGTGCGGCGGCCTCGATTTCGGCCTGAGCGGCCTCGGCGGGTACGAGGATCTCGCCGCGGAGCTTGCCGTTGACCTGGACGACGAGCTTGAGCTCGTCGGCCTTGATTGCGTCTTCGCTGACTTCGGGCCACGGTGCGTCGATCAGGTCGCCGATGCGTTCGACGAAGCCGAGCTCCTGCCAGAGCGCCGTCGTGATGTGCGGGGCGATCGGGTAGAGCGTGCGCAGCAGGATCGAGGCACATTCGCAGAGAGCCGCCAGATCGGCGGGCGTCTCGCCCTTGAAGCCTTCGATCGTGTTGAACATCTTCATGCAGGCGGAGACGACCGTGTTGTACTGCATGCGGCTGAAGTCGTACTCGGCCTGGCGAAGCGTCGTGTGGACTTCGCGGCGCAGGGTCTTGGCGTCGTGCGGAAGCATCTGGCCTTCAAGGGCACCTGCACTTGCGATGAGGTTCTTCTTCGCGAATGCCCAGTTCCAGATGCGGCGCAGGAAGCGGTAGGTGCCTTCGGCGCCGGAGTTGGACCAGGCGGCGGACTGATCGGGAGGACCAGCGAACATCACGAAGCTGCGGGCCGTGTCGGCGCCGAATTTCTTGATGATGTCGCGCGGCTCGACCACGTTGTTCTTCGACTTGGACATCTTTTCGATGCCGCCGAGGGTGACGGGCTGACCGTCGGCCTTGCAGACGGCACCGACGGGGCGGCCCTTCTCGTCGTACTGGACCTCAACCTCGTCCGGGTAGAACCAGACCTTGCGGCCGTCGTCGCCGTTGCGGTAGTAGCAGTCGGCCATCAGCATGCCCTGGGTGAAGAGGTTCTTGAACGGCTCGTCGTACTTGACGAGGCCGAGATCGCGCATCACCTTCGTCCAGAAGCGGGCGTAGAGCAGATGGAGCACGGCGTGCTCGATGCCGCCGATGTACTGGTCCATCGGCATCCAATAGTCGGCGCGCTTGTCGACCATGGCCGTGGAGCAGTCGGGCGAGCAGTAGCGCTGGAAGTACCAGGAGCTGTCGACGAATGTGTCCATCGTGTCGGTTTCGCGCTGGGCGTCGCCGCCGCACTTCGGGCACTTGACGTTGAGGAAGGATTCGCACTTGGTGAGCGGGTTGCCGGAGCCGTCGGGAATCAGGTCTTCAGGCAACACGACAGGGAGATCCTGCTCGGGGACGGGCACGGGGCCGCAGCACGGGCAGTTGATCATCGGGATCGGGGTGCCCCAGTAGCGCTGGCGGGAGATGCCCCAGTCGCGCAGACGGAATTGGACCTGTTTGTCGCCGAGGCCGCGGGCCTTGAGGTCGGTGGCGATGGCGTCGAAGGCTTCGTGGATACCGAGGCCGTCGAACTTGCCGGAGTTGACGAGACGGCCGTCAAGCGTCTTGTCGCCGTACCAGTCCTGCCATGCTTCGGTGGAGTAGGTCTCGCCCTCGACGGCGATGACCTGACGGATCGGAAGACCGAACTTTTTGGCGAAGGCGAAGTCGCGCTCGTCGTGGGCGGGCACGCCCATCACGGCGCCCTCACCGTAGCTCATGAGAACGTAGTTGGCGATCCAGACCTCGACGTTGTCGCCCGTGATCGGGTGGCGGACGTAGAAGCCGGTGGGCACGCCCTTCTTTTCCATGGAGGCCATGTCGGCTTCGCTCACGCTGCCCTTCGAGCATTCCTCGATAAAGGCCTGAAGGTCGGGGCGGTTGCGGGAGACGTAGGCGGCGAGCGGATGCTCGGCGGCGATCGCAACGAAGCTCACGCCCATGAGCGTGTCGGGGCGGGTCGTGTAGACACGCAGAAGCTTCGGGGTGCCCTCGAGTTCGTACGGGAAGGAGAGGTTCACGCCTTCGGAGCGACCGATCCAGTGCTCCTGCATGCGGCGGACCTGCTCGGGCCAGCCCTGAAGCTGGTCGAGGTCGTCAAGGAGTTCCTGAGCATACTGCGTGATGCCGAGGTAGTAGCCGGGGATCTCGCGCTTTTCGACGACGGCACCAGAGCGCCAGCCGCGGCCTTCAATCACCTGCTCGTTGGCAAGCACGGTCTTGTCGACGGGGTCCCAGTTGACGATCTGGGTCTTGCGGTAGGCGATGCCCTTCTCGAGCATCTTGAGGAACATCCACTGGCTCCAGCGGTAGTATTCGGGCTTGCAAGTGGCGACTTCGCGCGACCAGTCGAAGGCGAGGCCGAGCGGCTCCATCTGGCTCTTCATGTCCGCGATGTTCGAGTACGTCCAGGCGGCGGGAGCAACCTTCTTGGCGATGGCGGCGTTTTCAGCCGGCAGGCCGAAGGCGTCCCATCCCATCGGGGTCATCACGTTGTAGCCTTTCATGCGGTAGAAGCGGTACATCACGTCGTTGAGCGTGTAGTTACGGACGTGTCCCATGTGAAGCTTGCCGCTCGGGTAAGGGAGCATGGAGCAGACGTAGAACTTGGGTTTGGGCTGTCCGTTGTTGTCGACCGCGTTCTCGACGGCACGGTAGACGTCCTTGGCCTTCCACATGGCCTGGACTTCGGATTCCACTGCCTGAGCAGAGTAAGTCTCGCGCATAACGCCTTCCAAAGAAGAGGGTTCAAAAAAAGAATAATTGCCTAGTATACCTGTTGCGGAGCGCCTTCGGCATTGCAGGGACTGCCTAGCGGACGGCATCCAGGTCGTGATTTCGGGCGTTTGGGAGGGGAGCGGAGCGGGGGCGTGAGCCTGTCGTCGAAATGTGCTACCTTTTAGCCCGTCCGGCCCTTCCTGCCGGCTTCCGAATTCTTCGCCGGAGGTTTTCCCGCATGTCGTCCGATCTTCTTCAGTCCCTCAATCCCCGCCAGCTGCAGGCCGTCACGGCCCCCGAAAAGAGCGCACTCATTCTGGCGGGCGCGGGTTCGGGCAAGACGCGCGTGCTGACGACGCGCATCGCCTGGCTCTTGAGCGAGCACAAGGCCCAGACGGGAGACATTCTGGCTGTGACCTTCACGAACAAGGCCGCCAAGGAGATGCTCGTCCGACTGGAGGCTATCCTGCCCTACGATCTGCGCCGCATGTGGGTCGGAACCTTCCACGGCCTGTGCAACCGCATTCTGCGCACCCACGCCCAAGACGCGGGGCTCCCGAAGACCTTCCAGATTCTTGACTCGAGCGATCAGCTCTCCATGGTCAAGCGCGTCATGAAGGCGCTCAACATCGATACCGAGAGCTACGATCCCCGTCAGGTGGCGAACGTCATCAACTGGTACAAGGAAAACGGCATGCGTGCGTCGCACGCCGCAGGCCAGCAGGGCGGCGACGAGACCGCCGTCAAGGTCTATCAGGCCTACGAGCAGCAGTGCCAGCGCGAAGGCGTCGTGGACTTTGCCGAGCTTCTTCTGCGTTGCTACGAGCTTCTCGACCGCAATGAAATCGTCCGCTCGCATTATCAGAACCGCTTCCGTCACATTCTCGTCGACGAGTTCCAGGACACGAACGTCCTGCAGTACCGTTGGCTTCAGATGCTGGCGGGGTTCGGACGAGGCCCCGGCGGCGCACCGATGAACGCCGTCTTCGCCGTGGGTGACGACGACCAGTCGATCTACGCCTTCCGAGGTGCGAACGTGGGGAACATGAGCGACTTCCTCCGCGACTTCGGCGTTGAGGAGCCCATCAGGCTTGAGGAGAACTATCGCTCGACGGGGACGATTCTTGACGCGGCCAACGCGCTCATTGCACACAATTCGAACCGTCTCGGCAAGAATCTCTGGACGTCGGGCAGCCGCGGCGACCGCATCTGCGTGGCAGAGCTTGACGACGACCGCGCTGAAGCAGAGTGGATCGCCCGCGAAATCGAGGCGGACCGCTCCCGAGGCCGCGCCTGGCGCGACCATGCGATCCTCTATCGTGCGAACGCGCAGTCGCGTGCGCTCGAAAGCGCCTTTGCTGCCCGAGGGATTCCCTACCGCATCTACGGCGGACAGCGCTTCTTCGAGCGTGCCGAAGTCAAGCACGTGCTCGCCTATCTGCGCCTGATGGACAACCCGGGCGACGACACGAGCTTTCAGCGCGTCGTCAACTTCCCGCTTCGCGGGATCGGTGCGCGCACGATCGAGACGCTGGCGGAGGAAGCCGCCGCACGCGGACTCACGCTCTTCGGCACACTCTTTGCGCCCGACTACAAGGTGCCCCCGAAGCTCGCGGCCTTCCGCGAGCTCATCATGAACATGCGCGAGGAAGCGGATTCCCTCAGCCTTCAGGACGCCATCAAGCTCGTCATCGTGCGCTCGGGTCTTGAGGCCCACTACAACGCCGAGAAGGACGGCGAGGACCGCATTGCGAACATGCGTGAAATGATGTCGGCTGCGGCGGGCTACATCGCCAACGAGGGTCTGCCCGACAGCATGCCTGCCTTCAGGCCCGCCGATGAAGGCGGTCAGACGCCGCTTCAGGGCTTTCTGACTCAGGCGACGCTCGAGGCGGGTGACAAGAACGAGCAGGGTGATGTGGACGCCGTTCAGCTCATGACGGTGCATGCCGCCAAGGGTCTGGAGTTCCCGCAGGTCTTCATCGCCGGTGTCGAAGAAGGACTCTTCCCGCACTTCTCCGCCCTCAAGGACGAGCGGGGTCCAGGCGTCTCCGAAGAACGCCGCCTGATGTACGTGGCCATCACGCGCGCCAAGCAGCGTCTGGTCATCACGTATTGCAAGAGCCGCATGCAGTACGGCGAATACCGCAGGAACGAACCCTCAAGCTTCCTTGACGAGATTCCTGAGCAGCTGGTCGACAACAAGGACCTGACGGCCGAAGCACAGGGCTACAGGAGTTCGTACGGCGGGCAGAGTCGTGCAAGTGGTTACGGATGGGAGCGTCCGTCCTTCGGCGGATCGCGCGGTGGCGAGCGAAGCTACGGCCGCTCGTCCTCTTCCTCCCGCAGCTGGAGTTCGTCTTCGTCGTCCCGCGGTGGCTCGTCCTCCTACGGTTCCTCGCGCTCGTCCGCTTCTCAGGACAAGGACGACTGGCGCAGGGGACTCTCGGGCGCAGGCGGCACTTACCGCTCGGGTGAGGATCCCGTCGTGAAGAAGGCGGCCGCGCGCGCAGCAGGCTCTACATTCGGCTACGAGGCGGGCGACAAGGTAGAGCACAAGAAGTTCGGTCGCGGCGTGATTGAGTCGATCACGGGCTCGGGCAATGATGCCCGCGTCTACATCCGCTTCAACGACGTTGGCCGCAAGGAGCTCCTCCTTGCGCTTGCAGCGAAGAACATGCAGAAGAAGTGATGCACGGGACTGGCTTTTTGCAAGGACTTCACTGCAATCGGTCAGGATCTGCTAGAATTCACTACCCTGACGTAAGACAGGACGGTGGTGGCCATAGTTCAACTGGATAGAACTGTCCCCTCCTAAGGGACGGATCTGGGTTCGAGTCCCGGTGGCCGCACCAGAAACACTAGATGTAGTGTGGTAAGATGTGGTAAACACAAGATGTAGTAGGTGTAAGAGGGTATAGCGCGGTAGAGTTACTGCAGATTTACTGCAGAGTTACTGCAGGCTAACCCACCTACTTCATCGCATCATGTCTACTATCCTCAAGCGTGGCGACAAGTACCAGGCGCAGGTCTGCATCGCAGGTCAGCGCTTCGCAAAGACGTTCGCCAAACTCTCCGACGCCCGACGATGGGCGCTCGCCCGCGAGGCCGAAGCCGAAGAGGGCTTCGCTCGCGGTTCCCGTGCACCTCTCTCTGCCGCAATCGAGCGCTACAGAAGCGAGGTCGCCTCCTATCAAGCCCACTGCCGCCATGCACTGGCGGTCTTCGGCTACCTCCTCTCCGATCCCATCGCTCAGCTGCCGACCTACGCCGTCACGTCCGAGGACATTCTTGGGTGGATGGAAAGGCGTCGCACGGTCCCGTCGCGCGCGACCGGGAAGATCGTCACCGAAGCTACGATCCGGCGACAGCTTGAGATGATCTCAGGCTTCTTCTCCTGGGCGGTCGAGCAGAAGCTCATCAAGGTAAATCCGTGCCGTGGCGTCAAGAAGCCCGCAGAATCCGACGCCCGTGAGCGCATCGCCAGTGACGACGAGATCGAGCGCCTGAAGATCGCCGCCGGGTGGGAAGAGGGCATGATCCCTCGCACGAAGACGCAGCGCGTCTGCGCGGCCTTCGTCCTCGCTTGCCTCACAGGCATGCGCTCGGGCGAGATGATACGCATCGAGCGCTCATGGATCAGGGGAAACGTGCTCTGGATCCCAATGGAAGCGACGAAGACGGAACACTTCAGGAAGATCGCCTTGAGCGACCGCGCCCGCAAGATCCTTGACGACGTCGTGTCGCTCGGCATCGAGCCGTCGATCTGGGGACTTTCAGACGGAAGTCGAGACAGTCTCTGGCGAAAGATCCGTGACCGTGCTGGTCTCGGCGAGGTGCGTGACTCGCAAGGCCGCCTCATCGAGCAGGCCCTGCACTTCCATGACGGCCGCGCCACCTTCTGCACGTGGGCGGCCTCCCCAGGCGAAGACGGTGCGCCTCGCCTCGATGTCATGTCGCTAGCCCGCCAGACTGGACACCGGAGCGTCAAGATGCTCATGCGCTACTACCGACCTGACGTGTCGACCTTCTCCGACCGTCTCAAATGAAAAAAAGGGGGAGCCTCCTTGTGGAAGCTCCCCTTTGTTCACATCTGAGAGGATCTTCGTCGGTCGATCCAGTGAAAAACCTCGCCTGCGTACCACCTCTTCTCGCGTGATCCGAGATATACCGGGGCGGGGAAGGACTTGTCTGCGATCATCGACCTGAAGACCGAGCCGTCAGGCGGAAAGCCCGTGAGCGCTGCGATGTCTCGCGTCGAGAGCAGGCCCTTGGGGGCGGCGGCCCGGGCGATCAGGCCTGCGGCACGCTCGACGATGTCCTTCTGCATGCCGTCTGTCAGTGGAAGCGTCGTCATCGGTTTTCTCCTATCTCAGGAAACTGGCATGCGACCCGCTTTCGGATGTCCCCTTTCATCTCGACTGGCATTCCTCGTCCTCCTCGTCTCTCAAAACTCCTACCCAACACTCCATCGGGAAGGCAACCCAACGCAGTTTTCCCTCAAAGTGGAGTTGCATAGCCCAAGACAAACCGTACTCTTTGCCTCCCGGCGTTTGGTTCGCCACAAGCCGCAGGTTTTTCTCGCCCTTGCGGATGTCCTCCGCGGAGATCCCCTGCTTGAGCAGGCTTTCATACGTTTCTTTGTTGAGTTTCCCTGATCCCTTTATCATTCCTCGTCCTCCTTGATCTTCGATAGCAAGAACGTCTTGAGCACAAGTGCAGCATCGTCTTGCGAAACCTTGCTCACGTCATCCGTCACTTTTTTGAAAAGAGGAGTGCCAGAGCCGTCAACGATGATGCACGTCCGAATTTTCTTATTCGTTGTGAAGCTATCATTCGTTGTGAAGTGGACTCCATAACGCTTGCCGTTGACGTAGAACTCATAACCCCAGATGTTCTGAGTGCCATCGATCTCGCAGTTGAGGCGCTGCATTTGCGACCTCGACCACTCTGTTTGAGCTTTCATGAAGGTCTTTGCGTCCTTCGCTGCGTTGAGAATCGCCTGACCGATTTGCTCGGCCTCAAACGACCACAAATCGGCGGAACACAACGATTCATCACAGACGTAGATCCGTACGGAGGTGCCTTCTCGCGTCACCGTAGCGATGTGCGCGCTGTCCTTGTCATGGGTGTTGTCGAAGTAGTCCTTCTCCCACGGCATGCCGACGATCTCGGCAATGGCGTCCTGAGCGGCGGCATCAATTTTTACTGTCTGACTCATTCCTCATCCTCCCACGGAGCATATCGAGCAGTCACATCCTCGCGTCCGAAGGCGTCCAATCGGCCGTTCCAAAAAATAGGAAGCGGATGCATCAACCCGAATGGGTAAAAGTATCGACCGTCAAAAACTGCATATCCCTTGAAAAGGAGCTTGCCGAAATAGGGTTCGGGCGTGTCGGTGTTTCGATCCTTTTCTTTGACTTCGAGCCTGAGCGGCAAGCCGCGCGGCGGCGTCGTGTCCGGGAAGTATTTCCATTGCGTCATGCTTCGTCATCCTCATCCCACGGGCGGAAGCGTTTTACAGGAAACGCAAACTCATAGTTTTCAAACGACTCTCCACTTGGGTATCGCCATTTTCCGTTTTCAAAAACAAGACATGTTTTCATTTGGTTGCATTCAACCCGCATCAAGACTCCCTCCGGCGGCTCGACTTCTGGGAAAGCGTTCCATCCGTGCGGGTTGTACCTGTGAATCTCTTTGACTTCGTCATCAAAGAAGTCCAAGTTGAACCGATGCAGGTCGAATCCTGGGCTTTCTAGCTTTTCACCGAACTCGACGAAGATCATGCCGTCGTCATGATTTGCGTGTTGGAGTCTCTTCGAGAAGTCTCCATCACTAAGTGCATCCAGTTGCACTTGAAGGTTCTTATCTTTGAGGCGGAACGTCATTCTTCATCTCTCCATTTCTTCAGCAGTTCTTCTTCCTCGATCCGATCGAGCTGCCGGTCGACCTTCAGCACTTGGCACTTGCCGATCTCTTCGGCAAGCTCAGGGAAGAGGAGCTCGAGTTGCTCGATCATGATCAGCGTGTCGGCGAACTCTTCGGCCATCTGCTTGAAGTGGAGTTTCGTCGGGCGTTGAGAGTAGCGCATGACGGCAGACGTGGCTTCGGAGAGCTCTTCAGCCGTTTTGCTCAGCTGGCTCATGGGGCCGTAGTGTTCGGCGATGCTGCGGAGTTTGCTGGCGTAGGTTGTCCGTTTCACTTGATCTCCTTTGCTTTCTCATGCTCGGCCAGGTCACTGGCTGACATCAGCTTGTAGGTGGTGATGTAGCGTCGGAGATCGAGGCGGGCGCCGAACTTTTCGTCAAGCCAGTTCTCGCCGTCCCACTTCACGATCAGTGTGAAGACGTCAGAGGGATTGTCGCGGGGCACGAAGCGCATGGCGTACATGCCGACGTTCTTCGGGATGATGAGCGGCCATTCGTAGGGATATGGGTCAATCATTTTTTACCTCTGTTTTCAGTAGAAAAACTCGGATGGTGTTGTCTGGCTGTTTCATGCACTTGCATTGAAAGCCGGTGAAGACAGGGCTTGCCAGATGCGGGTCAAGGATGTTGGAAGCACCATGGAACGCTCTATGGATTGCATTTGCTACGCTCGTGGCAGCCATGTCCTCGCAGTCGAAGATGAAGGTGTTGGAGAAGGGCTGCATGTCGCGTAGCTTCTTCAGAACGCGAGGCCATACGCTGAAGTCTCGAGGTCGACGCTTGATTGGACTTTCCTTGGTCGGTCGTTCGACCTTACGCTCGATGTGTGGCTCTTCAATGGCTTGTTTGTCCTCGATGCTCGTGAGGATGTCGTCATGGGCACACTCGAGACTTGAGACGGATCCAGCATCAAGACCGTATGCTGGGAGTCTTACGTACACTTCCAAGCCCGTCAGCGGATAGGTCGCTTTGATGAGCAGCCCCTTTTCGTCGATCGTTGGAGGGCATTTGGTCAGCTCGCTGACGATTTCCAAGAGCGCGATGCTGACGTAGCACGTCCTCTCTTCTGAGAGCTTTCCGATCATTCGTCCCATAGCTATCTCCTTTTCTTGGGGTTGGACAATTTGGCTGCAGAGTTGCAGGCCTCATCGTGAATCTTTTTCCGTAGTTCTCTGATGTCATCGAGCAGTAGCTGAACGGTGTACTGGAGACCTTCTGCCAAGCGTTCGCTTTCCTGAGCAGCGATGCTCATCTTTGAGAGGCTCCTTGGCTTGCCTTCTTGCCGGATGCTATAGATCTCAGAGAACTTCCTGATGAGGGCGTCTGCCTGGGCATTGATGGAGCAGGCGCGATCAGACAGGCGATCTGCGTGGATGCAGGGCGTTGAAGCCTTCGGTTTGATGGGACGCCATTCGGCGTAAAGCGGTGTCATCACGCTGCCCCCAAGATCACGTCATAGATGTAGACGGCGGAGCCGGCCAGGGCGCCGAGGAAGCTGCCAATGGCGACACCTGCCGCTGCGAGGAATACGACGAGCCCGACGAATCCAACGAGGAATTCGCAGAAGAGTAGAAAGTCTTTGAGCATGTTCTGGCTACAGATGGTTGGTTGATCTAGGTAAGCGCTCTTCCTGAGGGCTGACAATGCTCGGACGGAACCGGAACGAGCGAAGGGAGGAAGAGCGCTTGCCAAGATGCCCTCAATGAGGGCCGGAGGGCAGCAGATGTACTCGATGAGCTGTGGATGGTCTTTCGCGATTCTGAGGAAGACCATCTTTCGAATGTCGTCTTCAGTTGTGCTGGCCGGAACGGAGAAGCTCATGGGCATGAGGACTGCGCTGATCTCTCGACCGCTCCAGAGGTTGAAGGCCGTCATGCCGTAGCGCACGATTATGTGCGTCTTGAGGGTCTCGTTCGGAAAGTCCTCCATTGACCAACTCAGGCGATAGCCGACGCGACCGACCTCATGGATTTGCTCCCGGTAGACGATCATTCCGTCACGCATGCGGATCTCCTTTCAGGACAGATGAGGTCGATGTACTGCGGGTATTCATCGCAGATGATGCGGATGATCTTTTCAAGCGCTTCTCGACCGCTGATGTCGCATGCGACGTGAATCTTTCGTAGGGGTATCAGCTGCTCGATGTCCTCCAACGTCCTGAGGTCGAAAGAGTGAAGGTCGAAGATGAGGCGACAGAGCCGTCCCTCTCGTTCTCCGAGCCAGGTGAGGTTGTAGCCGACACCGTTGACCGTGCGGATTCGACGACCTTGGGTAATGGGGTGTGACATTGAGTCCTCCAGTAGGGTCAGATGGCGCCGAGCATGAGGAGCGTCAATGCCGCGGTCGCTGGAATGGCTGCGAGTAAGGCGAATCCAAATCGAAGCTCGCGACGGTCTTCTTCCTCGGAGCAGAGCGGTCCGCGGTAGTCCTGGTCCGGGGCGCCGAAGACGAAGCGGGAAAATGCCGGCGGAAGGTGGGCGACCATGCGAAGAAGCGTTGTCATTTAGAGCTCCTTTCAGGGGAGGTGAGAATGGGGGTGTAGACGTCGGGGTCAAACCAGTTTTCACGTAGAGTCACCACGGACGCAGATTCGAGAGGGTTGGCAGCGCCGATGGGGCCATCGCAAAGGCACACCACCAGCGACGGGTCAACCGTCTCTAGCACCGCCTTCAGTTGACCGACAGTGAGGCGGCCATATTCGACGGCACGCGAGAGGCAGCCTCTGGTTGCGCGCTTATGGTTGAGCACGATGGCCTGCTTGCGAGCGGGTTTGTTGTCGGTGTTTTCATGATGGATTCCCGAATTGCTGGGCTCTCCTCGCAGTGAGAAGATGGATGGTGAAGCAATTACCCAACCACTCACTGGAGGAGATACTTATGACTTCAAATGACAATGGCAAGAACGCGTTTACCAGCGATGAAGCGACGAAGATCATCTGCACTGCGCTTACGAACGGCTCCCTTGTGCTTCCGCTTAACAAGAAGCTTCAGGACCTTGGCCTTGTGCAGTTCGTCAAGCTTTGCGCCGGCAAAAACGTCATCAACGACGAGGACGACGTTGAAGAGGTGCTTCGGCAGGCGCTCATCCACTGGGAGGGCGAGAAGCTCGCGGCGTTTGCGCGCGCGGATGCTCTTTACCTTCTTGCTCTCCGGAAGGCGTTGACCGAGGGAATCACTGAGAAAGAAGCCCAGAGGATCCTCTTCTCTTGGAGCTAGTCGCCCGTGGAGCTCCTCGAGGGTGTCGAGGAGATCAGGGACCCCCATGCGGTAGCAGTTATTTCGGAACGACTTCACGAAGGCTGCGCATTGACTTTTCCAAATGTCGATCGCGGCCTCTTTGCTTATGCGCTTGATTTGGTCGGTCATGCCGCCCTCCTTTCTGACACGGACTGCTTCGCACCCGGTTCAAGGATCGGATCTAGGTTCTCGTCTCCGGCGATTGCACAGACAAGTGCGGTACGGGCGATGGTGTCAGCGAGAAAGCCGATCGAGAAGTACGTCTCGTCGCAGTAAATGCGTTCTGAGAGTGTCCAGGTCAGCAGGTCCTGCATGGCTGTCTTCTTGATGTCGAGGACGAGGCGGGAGTATTCGTCTCGGATGTCATCGCTAGGAAATGCGGGGGCGCCTGCGAGCTCTGCCGCCATTCTGGTCCGCACGAGCTTGTAGTACTCGTGCTTGCGGGCTAAGGCGATGTAGGAGCGCATGAAGGCGCTCGTCAGGGCAAGTTGGTCAGTGGTGTCGGTCATGAGGAAACTTCCAGTTGTTGTTGCCGTGAGGCAAGCCGCGCTTGCGGCGTGTGAAGGAATAATAGCGCTAAATTGATGGTTAGGCAAGTAAAGGTTGCCGATTGAGCAAGCGAATTTTCCCGTGGGCAACAAAAAACCCCGCCAGAAAGCGGGGTTTTTGAAGGAGTTTTGGGTTAGATCAAAGGACGTCTGCTCGGATCTGGAGGACTAGACGGCCGATAACTGTGATCGTATCGGCGATCTCCTTTGGGATGGTTTGCGGCGGGTACATCTTGTTGTCAGACAGTAGTGTGAGCGACCCGTCGATATTGATCTGTACGCGCTTAATAAAGATCCTCGTTTCTGCCTGAAGGCAATAGATGCCATCAGCAAGAATTGTCGTTTGGTTTTTGTCGATTACCGCTGATGCCCCTCGCTTGAGGGTCGGCTCCATAGAGTCGCCGAGCGTGTGGATGATGTGTAGGTTATTCACGCCAGTTACGCCTGGCCACGATGAGGCCGCAGAGGGGGATACTCCGATCAGTTGAACGGTGGAGAGATCGTCTACGGGGGTCCCGCCACCACCGCAAGAGCCGTACACGTCAAGAACTGGGATCAGGACTAGGTCAGAGTTTTCTGCGTTGCGAGAGGAAGGCTCACCTTTTTCGTCGATGACGACGATGTTTTCTCCTGTGAGTAGAGATACAGAAACGCCTAGCAGATCTGCTAGTTTCCGAAGGTTTGAGAGGGTTGGGGCTGCGCCAGACGCCCAGCGCGTGACAGCTTGGCGGGAGACTCCAAGAGCTTGAGCAACCTGATCATGAGTCAAGCCCTTGCGTTCAATGGCGAGGGAAATAGGGGTTTTCATGGTGAGCTCCACAAAAGAGGTTTGGGCTTGCTTACCTAACGAGTATGCAAGGAGATCTTGCATAACGCAAAGCAAGAGCAGATTGCAAGCGGATTTCTTGTGTGGCTATAATTGCTTGCATCTGGAGGTCTAAATGACACGCAATACTTGCAAGCTCAATCCCGTGCAGATGGCAATTCAAGCAGCGGGCGGACGCAAAAAGCTCGCTGAGAGCCTCACTCCGCCTATAACCCGACAGGCGGTAGAGCTTTGGCTTCATAACGGCGAGGTCCCGCCGCGTCGAGTCGCCGAAGTATCGAGACTCACTGGAATCCCGAAGCATCTTCTTTCTCCTCTTTTCAAAAAGGATTCGTAATGTCCGACTACGACAACACAAGGTACTACTGGCTTCAGCTACGTGAAGAGTTTTTTGAGAGCGACGAAATCGACTGGCTTGAGGAGCAGCCGAATGGCCCCGCCCAGGTGCTCTTCTACCTGAAGCTGTGCCTCAAATCACTCAAGACGAACGGGCTGCTGGTCCGCAGGGTGGGTCAGATGCTCATCCCGTATGACGCAGAAAAGCTCGCCGACTTCACTAGATCCGACGTCAACACTGTCCAGTGCGCAATCGTAAATCTGAAGATGTGCGGGCTTGTTGAGGTCTTGGAAGACGGGACGATTTTCATGGCCCATCTGTCCAACTTGATCGGTTCAGCCAGCGGCGGCGCCTTAAAGAAGCAACAGCAGAGAGCCCGCCGCGAGTTGGTCAAAAGTGCCTGTCGCCCAGTGGTGGACGATGAGGTTGACAAAGGGGTGGACAAATGTCCACCAGAGTATAGAGATAAGAGATTAGAGACTAGAAGGGAGGATATGGGTGGAAATTCGGCGCCTCTTGACGACTATGACCTGATCGCCGACGAGGTCGGCTCTGAGTTCGACGTTGTCGAACCCCCGCCCGAACCGCCCGCGTGCAACGAGGAAAAGGATCAAGGCTCACGCATGCCGCCGTGTCCCTACGACCGGATCGTGACCCTCTACCACGAGATCCTGCCTGAGCTCCCCCGAGTGGCCACGCTCACATCCAAGCGCAGAAGCTGGATCACGGCACGCTGGCGCTCTGTCTGCACGACCGAGAAGGTCGCGAGTCAGGCTGACGGGCTTGACCTCTTTCGGGGGTACTTTTCCTTGGTACGAAAAAGCCCCTTCCTGATGGGGTTGAAGCAACCAGGAAAGGGCCATAGCAGAACGTTCAAGGCCGACTTGGAGTGGCTCATGAACGAGTCAAATTTTACCAAAGTCGTGGAAGGGAAGTACGCGTGATGGGAGCCGAAAAAACGGGCTTTAAACCCCGTCAGAAAGAACGGGTTTTAAAAACCGTCTAAAAAGGTAGCGATATGGCAGACATTTTTCAATCGATAGCCATCTTATGCGTGGCAATTACGGGCGTCGCCTTGACCCTGTACTACCGGGGGCTGCGGGATCGCGTGGATGTGATCCAGAGGTGGATGAACTCTGTCAGAGAGCAGTCATCGACTCTGAGCTCTTACGAGGCGCCAGAGAGCTCTCCTGATTCCAAAGACGGGACCGGGATGGATTCGCGGAGCGTCTTATGAAGCCATCGCCAGCGGTAGTCGACGGAGATCTCTATGGATTCTGCGGGCTTATGGAGCCTGACCCAAAGCCAGATCCCTTCTTCGAGGGAATTGGCGGAGGTCTGAAAATCGACGGGGATCGAATCTGAAAACTCAATGTCTCCAAAGTCTCCGAACCCGTATCCGAAAGTGCCATTGGTTCTGCGTCCGACATCAAAACCTTTGGCAAGGAGACGACCGAACCGAACGTTTTGCAAAGTGGTGCTTATCGAAAGACGGATTTCCAGATAGTAGTAGCCGTCTCGGCCCTGGTGGATCTTCGGGTCGGATGCTCGCTTAAGGAACGGGAGCTGCATTTGGATGAACGTGAGGTAGATGCCGACGATGGCGGCGACGGTGGCCGTAAAACCGAAAAACGTAGATAGATCCATGACTTTCTCCGTGGGGTGGTTGATGGACTGTGTTGGGGAACACACCTCAATCATCCCACGGAACCAAATAAAAGGAGTTGCCGCTATGGCAGGGTTTCTTTCAAAAGCGATCAGCGAACAGAAAGCGCGGACGCGTCCGGATGCTGATGAGGGCAACGGTTCCTATATGGTGCCGACGTCGATGGCGTGTCCGGCTGCCGGCTGTCCGTTCCCGTGCGATACGGGGCGCAACGGTCGGTTCCTTTGCTCATTCCATACGGGCGTGCAGTCGCAGTACTGGCCGCTCGTCACGGAGATTCTGCAAAGGTATTGGGCCGTCTGGCAGATGGCCATCATTCACTACCAATGCTTCAACGACTTGGAGGCAGCGACTGAAGTGATTCACCAGATCAACGCGGATCCCGTCATGCGGGCGGCAGGCATCGAGATGCTGAGTGAGGCCGAGATGAAGGCGATGTATGGGCGCGGATCTGGCCACTTCCCGCTCGACATCATCTCGACAATGATCCATCGTGAGATCGAAGTTGGGATCGCCAAGAAGCGCGAGCGTGACGCCGGCAAGAAGCAGACAAGGCCGTCGGCTGCAGAGCGTGTACGTTCGCTTTGTCAGCGTATCGGTCATCGTGCGGCGCCGATGGCGGAGCCGGTTTGAGGAGTGGAAATGGAATGGTAGTCGTCGAAGGGGAGCCGATCGGTAAGGGGCGCCCTCGGGTGAGCTCGAGATCCGGCACTGTCTACACGCCTAGGAAGACTGTTGCGTATGAGGATGCGCTGCGCTTCGCTGCAAAACTGTCAAAAGATCGGCTTGGTACGGCCCCGGCTATTGCGATCATTCGAGCTTTCTCTGAACCGCCGACATCATGGTCGCAGAAGAAAAAGAAGGTGGCAGTCGGCGGCCTGGTTCAGAAGATCACGAAGCCGGATATCGACAATGTCGTGAAGTCGGCTCTGGACGGCATTCAGGATGTGTGCTTTGACGACGACAGACAGATCGTTGCATGCGTTGCCATCAAAGCCTATGACGTTCGGGCGAGGCTCGAGATCGAGCTCCTTGCGATCAAAGATGAGGGAGAGGTGCTCATCGCGCAGGGTGAGGGCAGAAGCTTCGAGGGGTGTTCGCTTGAGGATTTGCTGGCAAAGGTACTGGGAGGTAATTGTGGAGCGGGACTGGCAGACTGTGAAGAGACTGGAGAACTGGCTGAGGGTCTTCGCGCCGCGTAGGGCTGTCTCGTCATGGGGGCGAGCGCCATTCCTTGCGTTGGAGGAAACCCTTTTGAGGGAATATGGACGCGATGAGAATGCCCCGTGCAGGGCGGCGCCGTCAAAACAGTTGGATATGGCTGATGCGGAAAAGGTCGAGGCGGCTCTTTGCTCGCCTCTCATGCCTGCTATCGAAAGGAAGCTCATCACGACCTTCTATCTTGCTAAGGACGTCCAGTGGTCATGCTTCGGTCGACTATGCCGGTCGGCAGGGACTAGTAGGCGCCGTGCAGCCGATGACCTGATGGCGGCCGAGTGGCTGTTAGGGAATCTCCTGAGACGTCTTTACGATGCGTAGCCTATGATTTCTTGAGCTGAAGTAGGTGAAATGGCGAGTTGGTGTAGTTCGCCTTTTTTATTTGATTGGTTCAAGAGATCAGGAGCAAACATGGAGTTGGAAAGCATTCGTGCATACGATGCCCGTGAGCATTTGGCCTTCAATGGTCGCAGGATCAAAGAGAAGGCCTTCCGTAGCCTGTCAGGGTTGTTGCGAGGGATTTGCGTTGACGGTGTTGTCAACCAAGAGGAGCAGACGGAACTCTGGGAATGGATTCGTGAAAATGCTCATTATGCAAAGTACCATCCGTGGGATCTTGTGATCAATCATCTGGAGGACTATCTTCGAGACGGAAAGATCGATCCAGAAGAGATCGAAGACTTGGTTTGGCTCGCTGACAGACTCTCGGAATGGACAGATATCGATGACCTCATAAAGGATCGTATCCAGGAACTCCATGGGATTTTCCATGGAATACTTGCAGATAGACAACTGTCAGACGAGGAGATCAATTCTCTTCGTGATTGGGTCTTCGAACATGATTACCTTGCTGGCAGTTACCCATATGACGAGATCTCGTCGCTACTGGTCAATGCCTTGACGGATGGTAATGTCACTCATGAAGAGCGCGAACAGATCATGACCTTTATGGGGGAGTTCATCGACTTCAATGAATCGGCCACCTTGTCGAAGGAACGCTTTTTGGAGCTCAAGCAGAAGTATTCGATCAAGGGAATTTGCGCTGTTGATCCAGAGGTGGAGTTAGAGGGAAAGACGTTCTGCGTGACTGGTGAGTTTGAGAAGGCGAGCCGAGAAGAGGTTTGTCGCCGCATTCTGGATGCGGGTGGCCTGGTGAAGATGACTATCTCAAAGAAGATCGACTATCTTGTCGTCGGGAACGCCGGTAACCGGAGCTGGGCCTTTTCGTGTTATGGTCGAAAGGTTGAGCAGGCCGTGAAATTGAGAAAGGAAGGCGCTAAGTTAGTGATCGTCTGCGAACGGGATTTCTGGGATGCACTCGGATGATCCCTTGTTTAAGTAACTAAATGTAAAAAGAGGGGTGCAGACCTTGAATGGGGTTCCTTATACTCGGTTCATGAACTAGTACGAAGCTGTGAATCAGCCAACTTGAGCGCACGCGCAGGCCGAAGTGTATCTGTAGCAAGCGCTCAAGGCGCTAGTTCTTCTCTGAGTCGCGGCCGCAAGGGTGACATCGAGAAACTCCGAAGAAAGACGAAAAGGGCGACTTCGAAAGAGGCCGCCCTTTTTCTATTGATGGTTCGCTACCTTAGGGCAGTTTGCTCCGAGGTCGGGGCGGGGAGAAATCCTCGCCCTCTCTAATTACTTGGGTTACCTATGAAGAAAGCTATTGTGGCGGCCATTGCGGTCGCCTTTTTTGTTTCTACAGCTGCGGAAGCACGAGGTGGTCGAGGCTTTAGCGGCGGTCGATCTTTCTCCCGTCCTGCTCCCGCGAAAACCTATGCCCCTAAGCGCACGACCGTCGTGAAGAAAAATACGACCGTCATCAACCAGACGGTTCATCAGTCCTCCAGCTCAAGCGGTGGCGGTTTCTGGTCGAGCATGGCCGGATCGGTCGTAGGCGCAACCGCAGGTTCAATGGCGGGCAATGCGATCTACGATTCCATGACGAAGGACGACAAGGAACAGCAGGCCGCACAGCCCGCACAACCGCAGGTCATCTACGTTCCCGTCGATCAGAACGGAAAGCCGATCCCGCAGGCTCAATAAAACAACCCCCGCAAGGCGAAGAAACCTCACGGGGGTTTTGTTGCCTGCGATTATTTGCGAGGCTTGCTGTCAACGCTGTCCCAGACAATCATCGTCCGACGCGCCCCTTGGATATTCTCTCCGTTGGTCTGGTAGAACGAACCAGAGGACGTACTGGACGTGATTGGCTTGGGAGGTTGAGGTCTTGGTGGTGGGGCTTTCTTGTTTTCAGCCATCAGCACTCCTAATAATGATCGGCCAAGAAGGAAACAGTAGCCCCAGCCAGGCCGAGAGCGGCAGAGGTTACAAGGTACAAGTTCAAGTCTCGAATCTTTTTCCCTTTCTCTGAGTGAATGTCTCTCAGGTACTGGACGGCACCTTCTAGCTCCCTGATCCAATTCTGCTTGACCGCAAAGGGCTTGCCGGATTCGTCGTCGCCATACGCTTCACATAGAAGTTCGTAGTACGACGGTGCGACAACCGGGCGAAGCCCTCCACGCTCTCCAAGAAGAAGCCGCGTCCCTTTGATGAAGGCGAAGCAGGCTAGAAGCGCGGCAACGGTCAATGCCGACAGGGAGAGTGCGTCACACAGGGACAACTCTGAAAACTTGAATGACTTTGTCGCAAGAACCGCACCAATGGCGCTGGCAATGATGGCAGCGAGCCAAAGGTAGTTCTTGATGATGTCCAGTTGAGTTTTGTGGTGATCTGAGGAAAAAAGCTTGTGTTCCTCGAGTAGCTTGTTGAGCACAACGTCGGTAAACGCTTCGTACTCGCTCCAACTCGTTTGGCTGTCTGATGATGTCGATTGCATTCTTTCTACTGGTTTGCTTGTTAGTTGCTTTCCCATTCTATTCTTGTTGAACAAAAGCTCGACGGGATAGCCTTTGGTCTGAAACACAAGAATGTACCAAGACAAACCCCGCGAGGTTGTTCACCTCACGGGGTTGTTTTTTTGGTTCATCTCGGAAGTCCGTGGAACGCGACCTTCCGAGATGAACCTTTTATTCAGGTGAAGGATGCCGATCTTGACTCTCTGCAAGTATCCAGGCTGCCGCAAGCCGGTCCCGCTTGGTGCCAAGTATTGCGAAGCTCACAAGGCCGCAGGCGAGGCTCGTGAGGCGAAGTTCGCGGCTGATCGAGATAGGCGCCGGACTGAGAGAGCAGGGTCGTCGTCCGCTCGTGGTTATGGCTACCGATGGCAGCGCCTTCGTGCTCGAATCCTGGCAGCGCATCCGCTATGTGTTGAGTGTGAGAAGCGCGGGATTATCAAGTTGGCGACCGACGTCGACCACATCAGGCCGCACAAGGGGAATCCTTTCCTCATGTGGGACGAAGACAACCTTCAGCCTCTCTGCCACGAATGTCACAGCCGGAAGACGGCGCGTGAGGATGGCGGTTTTGGGAACGATGTGCTCTAGGGAGAAGATCGAAGATCATGGGAAGAATGCTTGTGGTTGTTGAAAGGGCGGAATTCGTGTGGAACTCCGCTCGTGATGAAACTGAACTAATTGTCTGGGCCAAAAGTAAAGTTGACGGCTTTGTGGCCTCGGTTGGTGGCGTAGAGCTTGAATTCACAAATGAACAGAGGGTTCGAGTTGTGAATGGGGAGTTGCTAAACGCTTTTAAAGCAATAGATCCGTCAGCTGATCAACGTTGTTCAGGATTGCATCGATTCCCTTCCCTGCCAGTTTGCTTAGTAGGTCTTTAAGAGATTCCAGAGGAAGCCTTTTGGGGTAGGGCGGGTCAAAAGTGACCGCCTTGTTGGCTCTAGACCGCGCCCCCAGCTCAATTTTTACGCGTGCATTTCGTGGAGTTTTTGATGCCTCGCCCTTCAAAGTCTGATGCTGAGAAAGCCGCGACAGGCACGCTTCAGCCGTGTCGACGCGCTCGGCAAATCGCAGTCACTGACGCGACTTTGACTACTACGCCGCCTGTCGGCCTGACGAAAGATGCACGTGAAGCGTGGCAACTCGCAATCACTTGCGCACCTCGTGGAGTCCTTACGGCTCTAGACGCAACGGTGCTTGAGCGCTGGGCAAGAAACTACGCGACTTACCGCAAGATCGCGAAACAGCTGGACCACGAAGACATGGTGCTGACGAGTGAGGCGGGGGTGCAGTTGAATCCGCTCTTCAATGCACTCGTGAAAATTCAGCAGGTGCTCGCAGCCTGCGAAAAAGAGCTCGGATTTACGCCTGTCTCGCGCGCGCGTGTGAAGGTTGATGCAAAAGAAGAGGAGCAGGACGAATACGATGGCTTCTAGAGACTATTGCGGGATCGCCAGGCAGTACGCCGCCGACGTTCTTGGCGGGAAGATTCCAGCCTGCAAGTGGGTGAAGCTGGCCGTAGATCGGCAACTGACCGACTTGAAGACGTATGCCGGCGACAGGTCCCTATATGTTTTCGACGAAAACGAGGCCAATCGAGTCTGTAAGTTCATCGAGCTTCTCACCCATACGAAGGGGGAGCTTGCCGGCACTCGCATCCATCTTGAGCCGTGGCAGGTTTTCACCCTGACAACGGCCTTTGGTTGGCGTCGCCGGGATGACGGCGGCCGACGCTATCGTCGCGCCTACGTTGAGGTACCGCGTGGGAATGGAAAGGCGCTGGCCCTAGATACTGAGATCCCGACTCCCTCAGGTTTTCGTCTTATGAAAGATCTAAAGGTGGGGGATTATGTTTTCGGGTCCGATGGCAAGCCGTGCAAGATCGTCGCTGCGACCGAGGTGATGAATGACAGACCGTGTTACGAGGTTGAATTCTCAACCGGCGAAGTTATTGTCGCCGATGCTTATCACCAGTGGGTAACCGACAGCCGTAGAGACAGAGACCGGTTGAAGGGACGCGGGGGAAAACACGCTGGGCCGAAGCCGACCGTCAAGACGACTGAGGAAATCGCACGGACACTGTATTGTCATGGCGATCGGAATCACCGGATTAAGGTCGCCGCTCCGTTCGATGTCCAAGAGAAGTGCCTTCCTATTCATCCGTACATGCTTGGCTTATGGCTTGGCGATGGTGCCTCTATGGGTTGTCGATTTACATGTGCAGACGCAGAAACCATCGAACGAATCGTGGCTCTGGGGTACCCTGTTCACAAAGTTAATGGCAACTATGCCTGGTCACTCAGCAATGGACGAAAGGGCGTACGTCACGGAACATTTCATAGTCAGTTAAAAGCACTGGGCGTCCTTGGAAATAAGCACATCCCTTCTGACTACTTGTTTGCATCAAAGGAACAGCGTCTTGAGTTGTTGCGCGGCTTGATGGATACGGATGGCTTCATCAGTAAGGGTCAGGGACAGTGTGAGTTTGTTCAAAAAGATAAGCGAATCGCTTATGACGTGTATGCGTTGATTTCGTCTCTTGGCATGCGGCCGCGCATCATGGAAAAGGAAACAGCAATTGCTAGTAAGTCGTGCGGCGTTGCTTATAGGATTCTGTTCCATGCGTACAAGGATGTGCCTGTATTCAAGCTGACAAGAAAGTTGGAACGTATGCGGGAACGTCCGGCGAAGCGTAGCTTGCAGGATTACCGTCAAATTGTTCGGTGCGACAAGGTTGAGTCTGTGCCAGTTCGATGCATTGAAGTTGATTCGCCAGACCATTGCTATCTTGCCACCAGAGGGTTCATTCAAACGCACAATTCGACATTGCTTAGCGGTGTCGGTCTCTATTGCTTGGTCGCCGACCGCGAAGGCGGTGCCGAGGTCTACAGCTTCGCCACCACGCGAGACCAAGCGAAGATCGTCTTCGGTGACGCGAAGGTGATGGCTGAGCGGAATGCGCCGCTACGGAACAAGTTCGGGCTTCAGGTGCTGGCGAACGCGCTCTACGTGCCGACCAGCAATTCGACCTTTCAGGCGAAGTCCGCAGAAGGCTCGACCCTTGACGGCTTGAATACTCACTTGGCCATCATCGATGAGCTGCACGCCCACAAGACGCGAGCCGTCTACGACGTGGTCGAAACGTCGACCGGCAAGCGCAAGAACTCGCTGATGTTCGTCATTACGACGGCGGGGTTCGATACGTCGGGCATCTGCTACGAAGTTCGAACGATGGTCACGAAGGTGCTCGAGAAGAGCGTCGTGGACGAGACGCAGTTCGGGATCATCTACGGTCTGGACGAAGGCGACGATTGGACGACTGTCGAAGCTTTGGAGAAGGCGAACCCGAACTGGGGCATTTCCGTACGCCCTGAAATCATCACCTCCCTGATGAAGAAGGCGATCGCGCTTCCGAGCGCTGTCAACAACTTCAAGACCAAGCACCTGAATATCTGGTGCTCCGCTTCGTCGGCCTGGATGGACATGCAGGCCTGGGAAGCGGGCGAGATCAATGTCGATCGAAGCGACTTCGAAGGTCAGCCCTGCTACATCGGCTTGGACGTCGGAGCAAAGAACGACGTCACGGCCAAGGTGCTTCTCTTTCCGGTCGGCAAGTCCTTCGTTGTCTTCGCCGACTTTTATTTGCCTGAGGCCGCCGTCGAGAAGTCGACCAACTCTCAGTATCGAGGTTGGGTCGAGGAAGGCTGGATCACGCAATCCGGCGGTGCGATGACGGACCTCGCCCGCATCGAAGAGGATATCCGTGACGACTTGTCACGCTTTGATGTGAAGGGCATCGCCTATGACCCGTGGAACGCGCTGCAGCTCGCTACTAACCTCGGGAACGACGGTGCTCCTATGGTCGAGTATCGGAACACGGTCCAGAACTTTTCGGATCCGATGAAGTCGCTCGAGGCGCTGGTCCAGGACAAGCGCGTGAACCATGACGGGAATCCCGTTCTCCGATGGATGATGGGAAACGTCGTGGCCAAGCTCGATGCGAAGGACAACATCTTTCCAAGGAAGGAAAGGTACGAAAACAAGATCGACGGCGTTGTCGCGCTCATCATGGCGCTCGGCATTGCGACCAGCGGTGAAGGCGAGGTGAATCCTTTTGCAGATATCGCGGAGTCGAAAGCGCCATGCTTTTTTGAGTGGTAACACACATGTTTGTTAAACGATTAGTTAATTGGGTGGCAAATTGGGGAGGACCTCTCGGCACGGCCACGGGTCAGCAAGTTCCGCTGCCCATCGAGCCGATCCTTGATCAAACCAAGACTGTTACCCCTGATGCCGCGCTTCAAATCAGCGCGGTTTTTGCATGCGTCGAGCTGCTGGCGCAGACGATCAGCACACTGCCGCTCTATGTGTACAAAGACACGGAAGCAGGCGGGCGAACGCCTGATAAAGGCCGCCTGTGGATGCTTCTTCATGAGCGTCCGAATGCCTGGATGACTCCGTCCGAATTCCTTTCGGCGATGGTCGTGAACAGGATGCTGAGAGGCAACGCCTACGCTCAGATCATTCGCGACAGCGAAGGCGATCTGATTGCGCTTGTGCCTCTTTCGCCTGACCAGATGGAGGTCTCCATCACATCCGGCGGCGAGGTCTACACGTACTACCAAGATGGCGTGGTCTCGGTCATTGCACCCGAGAACATGATTCACTGGAAGGGCCTCGGCAACGGCTACATTGGTCTCAGCAAGCTTGAGTACATGCGAGCGACGGCTGATGAAGCGATCAGCGCACAGGACAATGCCTCGCGGCTTTACGGCTCTTACTCGAAGCCGTCGGGCGTTTTGCAGACTGACTCGGCTTTGAATGACGAGCAATTGAAGGCGGTCTTTGAACGCTTCAAGGGCATGTCCCGAAGCGGCGTCGCAGGCCTGTACGTTGTCGACCGTGGTTTGAAGTATCAACAGCTGAGTCTGACGCCTGCGGATGCACAGCTTCTCCAGACGCGGCAATTCAGCGTCGAAGAGATTTGCCGGTGGTTCGGTGTGCCTGGTGTGCTTGTCGGCTCTACGGCCACGACGACGTGGGGAAGCGGCATTCAGCAGATTGTTGAAGGCTTCCACAAGTTCACGATCGGACCGCTCTGCAAACAGCTCGAGCAGGCGCTGAGCCGACGCCTGATTCCCATCACCGATGTTGATATGACGATCGAGTTCAAACTCGACGGCTTCCTGCGCACGACGCCGCAGGAGCGAGCGCAGTTCTACTCAACCATGGCACAGAACGGCGCGATGAGCCGCAACGAGATCCGCCGTCTCGAGAACCTCCCACCCGTGGAGGGAGGTGACGCGCTCACAGCACAATCGAACCTGGTCCCGCTTGACAAGTTGGGTGAGGCGACTCGCGTCGGATCTTCTCCAAAAGACGGAACACCAGTGAGGCAATGATGACGATTTTCAAAAGTCTTCCACTTGAAAGCGTGGAGCTTAGATTCGAAGGCAACACCCGTAAGTTCAGGGGGTATGCCTCGACGTTTAACGGGAATGACAGTTACGGCGACACGATTTTGCCGGGAGCATATCTGAAGACCTTGGCCGACAACGGCATGCCGAAGATGTTTTTCGCTCATGACTGGGGGCTTCCGGTAGGTAAGTGGCTCTCTGCGGTTGAGGACGAGAAGGGGCTGTTGGTTGAAGGGGAACTGACGCCAGGCAATCCTCAGTCTGACGCCATTCTGGCCGCCATGAAGCACGGGACTGTTGACGGGCTATCGATCGGCTTCCGTCTTTCCGAAGGCGACTACGAGCGCAAGAAGGACGGCGGTCGCATCATCAAGTCGGTCTCCAAGCTCTATGAGATCTCCATCGTGAACTTCCCGGCGGACGGCGACGCTCGCGTCTCCGAAATCCGCTCCGAAGAGATCGACGAACTTCAAACCATTCGCGACTTTGAAAACTTCCTGCGGGAGGCAGGCGGGTTCTCTAAGTCGACCGCGACGTCCATCGTCGCAAAAGCCAAGAAGCTTTTCGCTTCTCAGAGGGAGTCTGAGGAAGAGGAAAAGATGGCAACTCAACTGCTCGAGCGAGTCAAGAAGCTTGAGCTTTCTCTCTCCTAAATGAAAGGTGAAACTATGGCTGATGAAATTAAGCAAGTGATGGAAGCCCTCGACCGTGTCGAAGGCAAGATGGACGAGACCAGCAAGTCGAACGCTGCTGAGCTGAAGCGCCTCGGTGAAGAGCAGACGAAGCTTTCTCGTCAGCTGATGGAACTTCAGCAGAAGGGTGTGGCTGCCAAGCAGGAAGCCGAAGTTAAGACGGCTGGCGACAACGTCGTCGATGCCGACGGCTTCAAGGCCTTCCGCGACGGCTCTGCCCAGAAGGCTCGTGTCGAACTCGTTGAAACGTTTGACAAGAAGGAAGCGGTCAATCCGATCACGACGCCGACCGGTGGCATCGTTCAGGCGTACCGTCGTCCGGGCATCCTCGCTGGTGCTTTCCGTCCGCTCACGATTGAAGGTCTCTTCCCGACGCTCCCGATTACCACGAACGCTTTTGAATACGTCCAGGAAAAGGAAGCCGAGAACGTCAACGGCGCGGCATTCGTTGCTGAAGGCGCTCAGAAGCCGTTTGGTTCTACCGCCGTCGAGACCAAGACGGGCACGATCAAGACGATCGCTCACCTTGCTCGCGTGTCCAAGCAGCTGATGGCCGATGCTCCGGCTCTTGTCGCCTACATCAATCAGCGTCTTGTGTACGGCATCGATCTTGTCGTCGAAGATCAGCTCGTCACCGGCAACGGCACGGGCCAGAATCTCTCCGGCATCCTTACCGCCGGCAACTTCACCGATCACGGCATCACGAAGCTTGCTCAGCTTCCGAAGAACCCGACGTCCTTTGACCTCATCCTTATGGCCAAGTCCAAGGTCGAACAGGCTTTCTTCCGTCCGAACGTGATTCTTCTGAATCCGGCTGACTGGACGAACATGCAGATGGAAAAGAATGCCAGCGGCGACTACTACCTTGGTCATCCGGCTTCCGTCGCTCCGAAGTACCTTTGGGGCCTTCCGGTCTGGACGACGCCTGCTATCACGGCTGGCAAGTTTCTCGTCGGCGACTTCACGCAGGCCGCTACCCTATGGAACCGTCAGGGCATGACCGTCGAACTCTTCGAGCAGGATTCCGACAACGTCCAGAAGAACCTTGTCACGATCCGCGCCGAACGTCGTCTCGGTTTCGGTGTCGAACGCACGAAGGCTCTCGTCGGCGGCTCTCTCACGCTCCCGACGGCCTAAGTAAGGAGGCGTCATGATTGACACGTCTACCGCGAAGTCAGCTGTGACGCTCGAGGACGCAAAGCTTCATCTCCGCGTCGATCACTCCGCTGACGATGCGCTGATCGAGGCTTTGTGTCTCTCCGCTACCCAGATGGCTGAGCACGAGCTACAGCGCGGCTTGATCTCGCGAGAAGGGACGGCCGGTTATGGCGCTGAACCTTCCGACGTTCCCGCCGCGATCAGGCACTGGATTCTGATTCAGGTCGCTCATTACTACGAGCATCGTGAAGCCACGGTTGAAGGTGTCGTAACGCCTTTGCCGAAACTTCATGCATTGCTTGATCCTTTTAGGACTTGGAAATGAAGCGGCCAGAGATTGGAAAGATGAATAGGCGCGTCACGATCTCTGTCGTCTCTCACGTTCCCGACGCTTCCGCCGGCTTCACTGCTCAGGTGGAAAAGAAGGTAACGGTTTGGGGACAACTCGAGGTTGTCGGAGCGGGCATCTACTTCGGTACGAAGCAGGTCGAAAGCACTGTGACGCATCGCGTGACGGTGCGACGAATTGCAGGCAAGACACGGCCGCAGGATCTGATGACCGCCAGCACACTGACGATTGATGGGGTTTCATACCTCATCAGGCGCGTGGCTGATCTTGGCGGAGTCGACCGCTTCACCGTGATCGATTGCGAAGAAAAGGGGGTATCTGATCATGCTGGTCGGCGTATCGGTGGATCCTGGCTTTAAGCGCGTAGATTACGACAAGTCTTCTGTCAGAAAGTCCTTGAGAGCTTCTGCAAGCGGATTAATCAAACTTACTCGAAAGATGATTTCGAGAGAAGCTGTCTCAAAACCTGGCGAATTTCCCGGGATGAAGACTGGACGAATGAAAGCGGCTGTTACTTCGAAGGTTTCAAAGTCGGGGTACTCAGTCGCGGTCTTTCCAGGTATGGGAAAAAAGAAAAAGGCTTTGCCTATTTACTATCCTGCGTTCGTCATTTATGGGCATCGTGCTCCGCACTCTGAAACTACTCAGGAAGCAAGGTCGCACAAAGCTCGGTCTGGCAAGAAGGTTGCCGCGCCTCGCAAAAACTTCGTTGTTGAGGCGGCGAAAAAGTACGAAAAGACATTTCAGTCTGAGATGTTTGACGCTCTTGGAGAAGCAATCAAATGAATCTGACTCCAATCATCAATGCACTTCGCAAACGATGCCCGACTTTCGAGCGTCGGTTCGCGGGCGCGGCAGAGTGGGCGGGTCTGACGATAGAGCACGCACCGGCTATGCCTGCTGCCTACGTCGTGCCGCTTCGTGAAGATGCCTCAGAGAACGAAAGCCAGAACTGCTACTACCAAACGATCACAAATACTTTTGGCGTGATCGTGTTGGTGAGCAATGCGGCTGACGTTCGCGGTCAAGGCGCGACTGCGACGCTTGATTCCCTCAAGCCTGAGTTGTTCCGCGCATTGCTCTCGTGGCATCAGGAGCCGAAGGACGAGTATTCGGAAATTGTCTATGAGGGCGGTTCGCTTCTCTATATGGATGACGCGAGACTCGCCTATCAGCTTGAGTTCTCTTTTGAGACGTATCTCGATTTGTCGGACACGTATCAGCAGGTAGAACTTGACGGCCTTCCGGAGTTTGAAGGCATGGACGTCGACGTCGATCAAATTGAACCCTCCGCCACTGGTAGACCTGACGGTCGCCCAGAGGCTCACTTTAAGGTGGAATTCAAATGAGCGTGAGCTTTAACACAATCCCCAGCGGCATTCGAGTGCCGCTTTTTTATGCCGAGATGGACAACTCTGCGGCGGCGACGCCGACGAGTCAGACGGCTTCCTTGCTCATCGGTCAAATGGGTGAAGGCAAGGCCGAGGCTGGCAAGCCCGTCTATGTCTCGACTGCCGCAATGGCAAAAGAACTCTTCGGCCGCGGCTCGATGATTGCCCGCATGGTTGAAGCCTATCGATCCGTCGACAGCTTCGGTCAGCTTGTCGTGATTCCCGTTGCCGACAGCACGGGTACGGCCGCGACTGGCAAGATTACCTGCACCGGCACGGCTGCTGAAGCAGGCACGATCAGCCTGTATGTCGGCTCCGACCGTGTTCAGGTGTCGGTCACGAACAAGATGACCGCTGAGGCCGCCGCCAAGGCGATTGCCGACGCGATTACTCTCAACAAAGACCTCCCGATCACGGCTCAGGCCGCGTCTGGCGTTGTAACTGTTACGGCGAAGAACAAGGGTACTGTCGGCAATGACATTCAGCTTGCCGTCAACCTTCGCGGTGCTATCAACGGTGAAACGACTGTCACGGGCCTCGGTGTTGAGATCACGGCCATGTCGAAGGGTGCGACTGATCCCGATCTGTCCGCCGCTCTCGATGCTATGGGCGATGAACAGTACGACTTCATCGGATGCCCGTACTGCGACGCCGATACTCTCGACAAGCTTTCCGAAAAGCTGAACGATACGTCCGGCCGCTGGTCTCCGTTCCAGATGATATTCGGCCACGTCTACACGGCAAAGCGCGGCGATGTGAATGCACTCGTCGCTTTCGGCAAGACGCGAAACAATCAGCACGAGTCTGTGATCGGCATTGAACCGAGCCTTCCGACGCACTCTGCTGAAGTGCTCGCGGCTTATCTCGGCCGCACGGCAGTGTTTATCTCTGCTGATCCCGCACGTCCGACGCAGACTGGCGTTCTGACTGGCGTGATGGCTTCGCCCGAAGGCAGCCGATTCGTCCAGACGGATCGACAGACGCTTCTTGAGAACGGCATTGCCACGCTCTACACGGTGTCCGGCACTGTCATGATCGAGCGTGCAATCACGACGTATCAGAAGAACGCCTTTGGTGACGCTGACGCTTCGTACCTCGATAGCGAAACGCTTCACACGTCGGCTTATGTCATTCGTCAGATGAAGTCGATCATCACGACGAAGTACGCTCGACACAAGCTTGCGTCCGACGGCACTCGCTTCGGCGCAGGTCAGGCGATCGTTACTCCGTCTGTGATTCGCGGCGAGCTGATCGCTCTCTACCGTCGCCTTGAACTTGAAGGCATCGTTGAGAACGCGGACCTCTTCAAGAAGTATCTGATCGTTGAGCGTAATGCCAGCAATCCGAATCGTCTTGATGTGCTGTTCCCGCCTGACTACGTGAACCAACTCCGCATCTTCGCAGTCCTTAATCAGTTCCGTCTCCAGTACGGTGAGGAGTAAAGAATGGGCAAGAAACTTGCAGGTACCTGTTTTGTAAAGGTCAACGGCCAGCAACTCGAATTGCAGGGGAATATCGAATTCCCGCTGACGTCCGTTCAGCGTGAGACGATGCTTTCGACGACTGGCGTTGTCGGTTACAAGGAAACAGTTGTCGCTCCGTATGTCAGCGGCGACTTCATTGTTCCGGCTGGCTTCCCGATCGAAGACATCAAGGAAAACACGGCACAGACGATTACTGTTGAATGCGCCAATGGCATGGTCTACACCTTGTCCGACGCGTACGTCACCGACGTGATCGCCTACAAGCCTGTTGACGGCACTCTCACGATCAAGTGGGAAGGCACCAATGGAGAACTTGGCTGATGGAAACTTTCACCCTTTCTCAGCCGATCCAGCACGGATCGGAGCAACTCTTTGAGCTGACGCTTCGTGAACCCACGGCCAAGGACGTAAATGACCTAGGCCTTCCGTTCAAGCTTGATGCGTCTCTCATCTCAGAACCTGTGCCGGCCGTCTGTGCCAAGTACATCTCTCGACTCGCAAGCATTCCGCCGTGTGTTGTCGAGAAGATTGCGCTGAGCGATTACACGATGCTTCTGTATCGCGTCGTCGCTTTTTTTACGCCTTCCCACGAGCCTCAGCAAAAGAGCTAATCGACCTGGCTTTCGAGGCCGCCTATTGGTGGCGGATTCTGCCGGGGGACGCGCTAGAGCTTCCGCTTTCACAGCTGAGGCTCTACGCCGATCAGTGGAATCGCATTCAGGAGAAACTTAATGGCGAATAAGGATTTCAGGCTGACCGCTATTTTGGCGGTGCGCGATACGATGTCGCCCGTCTTGGCCGTCGCCTCTCAGAAGTGGGAGGGTTTCAAGACGGCGGTCAACTCGACTGAATTCGATGACCTCAACCGAAAGCTCAAGCTTGCTCAGCGATCGGTCAAGGACTTTGCGAGCGAGGCGCAGGGCGTTGCTCAGTCGGTAGGCGCGCCGTTTGCGGCCGTAGCCGGAGCAGTAGGCTTCAGCCTTCAGTCTGCGGTGACGGGGTTCGCTCAGGCTGGCGACAGCCTCGACAAGATGTCCGCGCGCCTCGGCATCTCAGCCGTGAAGCTTCAGGAGTGGAGCTTCGCTGCAACGCATGCAGGCGCAGCCCCAGAGGATCTGGAGGATGCGCTGAAGGATATGTCTGAGAAGATCGCAGAGGTGGCCGGAGGCGATACCGGCGATGCCGCGCAGCTCTTCTCGGCCCTGGGGATCTCCGTGAAGGACGCTTCCGGCAAGATTCGACCCGCTTCCGATATCTTTGAGGAGGTGGCGGATGCGATCCAACGCAACGAGGATCCCGCCCTTCGTACAAAGATGGCCATGGTTCTTATGGGCGACAGCGGGCGCAAGCTGATCCCCATGCTCTCGGGCGGCGCGCAGGGGCTTGACGACATGGCCAAGCAGGCGCGCGACCTTGGTCTGGTCATGAATGAGGATGCTGTCGCGGCCGCGGCCCAGATGACGGACCACATGGATGACATGAAGGCCAGCGTCACGGCGGTCGGTCATGAGATCGGCTACCGCTTGTCCCCTATTGTCATCAGCATGTCGGACCGCTTCCGCGATCTCGCGGCGGCGAATAAAGGCGCTTTGGGCGAGAAGTTTGAGCGCGTTGCTCGATCTTTTGCAGACTCGATCAGCAAAATCGACTTCGAAGGAATTGCCTCTGCGATTCTGACGATCGCCGATTATGGCGTTCGGGCGTTCAACGCAATCGGCGGCTTCAATACGGTCCTTTACGGCATGGGCGCACTCATTGCCGGCAAGAGCGTGATGGCCGTCGTCTCTCTCGGCTCAAGTCTTATTGGACTCGTCCAGTCATTCGGTGCGGTCGCAACGGCCGCGAAGGCTTTTGCCGCGGTGGCGTCTACCTCGCTCGGCCCGATTGGGTTGATACTGGGCGCGTTGTCTTTGGCTGCGGGCTTTGTCATCGCCAATTGGGATGAGATCGGTCCCGCGGTTAAAGAAACGATTGGCTCGGTCGTCGACTTCGCAGTTGGCGCTTTTGAAACCTGTTATGAGAAGTTCAGCGCGGTCGGAAAAGCAATCGTGACCGTTGCGACGGGCTTTTTCAAGGGCGATTTCAAGACGCTGTTCAGCGGCTTCGACGACTTGATAGTTGCGTCGTTCAACCTTCTTCCCGACTCGTGGGCGAAGGCCGCGACAAACTGGTATGAGAGCGTCAAATCTTCGGTGCTGAAGATCGGTGAGTACATCAAGGGCTTTTTCACGAGCTTTGACTTCTCGAACCTAATCCCCGATTGGGCAAAGAAGATGCTCGGCATTGGAGGCTCTACCGCTCATGCTCAGGACAAGAATGAAGATCGACCTGAAGAGACCGTGCGCACGCGCATAGGCTTCGGCGAAGATCAACGTGCTGAGCTTGCGCCTGCTGCCTTCCAGCCAGAAAGCCGCGTGCGAATGAGCGGTCAGATGCTCGTGCGCGTAGCGGCCTCGCCCGGCACGACGGCACAGCTTGCCGACATGTCCAGTGACGGCATGAAACTGACTGGCAGTGTCGGCTACTCTGACCGATATGCAATGGAGGATAGCTTCTGATGGCTGAAGAAAAAAAGCTTTATGAGGCTTCATTCCGCGGCGTTCCCTTTCACGTCACGAAAGTAGACCTGAAGGTCGGACGCCGCACAGTCGTTCATGAATACCCTCAGCGCGATAAGCCGTATGTGGAAGATATCGGGCGTGCGACGCGAAGGCTTTCTTTTACCGCCTTCGTGGTCGGCGACGATTACATCCAGCAAGCAGAAAAGCTGATCGGTGCGATCGAGACCGAAGGACCTGGGACGCTCATTCACCCGCATCTTGGCGAGATGAAGTGTTGTCTCGAGCAGGCGTCGACGATTACCTTCACGGACTCGTCCAGAACGGCAAGCGTTGTCTTAACCGCGGTTGAATCCGGCGAACTCGAGTTTCCGAAGTCAGGTACCGATGCGGTCAGCAAGGTGCTTGAGTCCGCCGACGCTCTTGAGAAATCTGCAATTCAGCAGTTCTGCGACAGCCTTGATTTGTCGTTGGTTGGCGAGTGGGTTGACGCGGCCCTGTCGGGCGACTTGCTCGACAAGCTGGGGATCATCAGCAATGCGGACATCGCAACGATCTTTGACAAGGTTGACGAGATCAGCACTCTGGCCTCGAAGGGCTTGAGCCTGATCAGCGGCGGTCCGAAGGTTTTTGCGACGCGACTTGTTGGTGCTCTCGGCCTTTCTCGCTTTGCATCGTCAGCTCGTGCATGGTCTCGTGTTGCGAAGCAACTCAAGAACCTGACGAAGCATGACAAGCTGCGGGAAGGGACGAAGGCGCTTGCGCGAGCGAAGGCCGACAGCACTGTGTTGTCAGGCACTCAGCGCGCAGTGCTCCAGAACCGAGCGGCCGTTGAGACGCTGATTCGTCAGACGCTTATCGCTCAGATGGTTGGCGTGAGTGCCGTTGTCGGGACCAAAACCGATCAGGCGATGGCCGTTGAAGATGACGTGCAAACGTCCGAATCGCTCAAGGCCACGGTCTCGAAGTCGTACGACGACATCGTACAGCTGAGACAGGATTTGCTCGAGACGCTCGATGAAGAGCTGTTGATGACAACCTCAGACGATTCGTATCTTGAACTTGAGAAAGCAAGAGTTGCGGTCTTTGAGGCATTGACCGATCGAGCGGATGACAGCAGTCGTCTCGCTGTTGTCGTGCCTGGTGACGTGCTTCCTGCGCTTGTTCATGCGTATGACTATCACGATGACGCATCCCGCGATCAGGAAATCGCGATCAGAAACGGTGTCGAGCATGAAGGCTTTTGCCCTGCTGATGCTTTGAGGGTTATGGAAGATGAATGACCGCGTTGAAATTCGCGTAGGCGGCAAAACCTACGGCGGCTGGAAATCGGTCGTCATCGAAATCGGCATGGATCAGCTCACCAGAGGCTTCAAGCTTTCGGTGACTGATACGTTCCCCGGTAATACGGACTTTCATCGCCTTCGTAACGGGGATCAGGTTCAGCTTTTCATCGGCGACGACTTGATTTGCACCGGCTACATTGACCATGTGAATGTGTCGTACAACGGCACGTCGATCACAGTCACTGTCGACGGGAAGTCGAAAACGGTTGATCTGGTTGACTGCTGTCCCGTTGCAAAGTACGGCGCGATCGCATCGAAAAGCGATAATGCTTGGACCGGCGTCGTGGTCGGCAAAGATGGAAAGAAGCACGAGATTCCCGCCGCGAGCGTTCAAACGACTTCGTGGAAGAACATCAAGACTTCTGAGATCATTGCCTCTTTGGCCGCGCCTTACGGCATTGCCGTTCACGCTACGGCCGAGATCGGCGAAAAGCTGACTGATCACACGGTTGTCCCGGGCGAGAAGGTCGAGGAGTCGATCAATCGGCTGATCACCAAAGACAACTTGGTTGTTATGGATGACGAAGCTGGCGATCTTGTCATCGTTGAGCCGGGTGAAGCAGGTGAATGCGCCGATGCTCTTGAGCTAGGAAAGAACATTCTTTCTGGTGGTGCCAACTTTGACGCGTCCAAACTTTACAGCCGATACGTTGTTCTCGGTCAGCATGCGGGAACCGATACTGACTTCGGCCGCGCGGCCTCGGAAGACCGAGGCATGTCGGACTCCCAGCTTGTGACTCGTCCTAGGCTTCTGGTCCTTAAGGACAAGGGGCAGAGTTCGAAGATGGCTTGTGGGAAACGAGCTGACTTTGAAAAGCGTTACCGTGAGGCGCAGTACAGGGCGGCAACATACACGGTTCACGGCTGGCGACAGAGTGATGGAAGCTTGTGGAAGGTCAATTCACTTGTTAGTGTCTCGGATACACTGTTGTCGAATGATGGAAAGTTATTGGTGACTTCGTTGTCTTTCACTTTGTCGGCGCAGGGAATGTTAACGACCTTAAAGTTGGTTCCGCCTGACGGGTATCAGCGAGAAGGCGCAGCTAAGTCGACGGAGAAGTCTTCGGATAACCCCTGGAATGGAGTCGTTAAATGAAAAGTCTTCTGGTTGTCGGTTTTGCCTTGCTTGCTTTTATGCCCTCGGCTGACGCCAAAATAGTATGTGAGCCTGGTTACTCAATGGGTGAGTATCAACCATGCCTTAAGGCTCACTTTGAGCCTGGCGCTCCCGAAGGTCGGCGTCCAGTTGAGGAACGTCGCGTCGGTCAAGTCGAAAAGGTTCATAAGAATCTTGATGGGTCCGTTACCGTTTGGCGTCATGGCTCGTTCGACACCGAAGTCTGGACTCAAGTCGACAAAGACACATGGGAACGTAAAAACTGACCTTCCAGTCAACAAAGCAATTGAGCGATCGTAGCAATACGGTCGCTTTTCTTTTATGAGCAGACTTTCTGATTTCTTCGCTCGCGGCGTCATGACGCTTGCCGACGGTGCAAAAAAGATGCGCTCGGTGCAGGTGAGGCTTCTGGCCGACGAAGTGCGCGATGACCTCGAGCACGTCGAGCCTTACGGCTTTACGTCGGAGCCGCACCCTGAAGCTGAAGCGTTCGCGCTCTTCTTTGATGGCGATCGATCTCATGGCATCGTTTTCACGATTGCTGATCGACGCTATCGGCTGAAGCCGCTCAAGACTGGCGAGGTGGCGATCTTTGACGATCTCGGCCAGAAGGTCCATCTCACGCGAGACGGCCTCGAGGTCTACACGCCCGGTTGGCTGCATGCCAGGGTCGACAAGGACGCAGAGATTACCGTCGGCGGCAATGTCACCGAAAGCGTAGGAGGTGACGTTTCTGCGACTGTTACCGGCAACGTCACAGTCAAGGCCTCGGCCGTTACGATCGACTCTGCTTCGCTTCACGTCACTGGCGCGACAACGATTGACAAGAGCCTGACTGTTCTCGGCGGCCTCGCTGTGAGCGGCGGCTCTGGCGCAAGCGTCACAGGCTCCCTCACGACAACGGGCGACGTTACCGCAGGCGGCATCTCGCTCATGTCTCATGTGCACACTGAGCAAGGCGACGGCGCAAACACTTCCGCTCCAAAGTGAGGTGAACGATGGAATTACGTGTGAACGGTCAAGAAACCGACATCACGACTTTTCAGGCTGATGAGCTGGCGCAAGCTGTGCTGATCAGTCTTTTTTCATGGCGCAAATCTGAAGAAGATGACGGCATCAAGGCACCTAATCGGCAGGGCTGGTGGGGAGACACCTATGCGACTGTCGCAGGCGATCGCATCGGCTCGAGGCTATGGCTTCTTCAGCGAGAAAAGATTCTTCCGCTGACGCTTCAGCGAGCTGAGGCTTATGCGAAAGAGGCGCTTCAATGGATGATCGATGATCGTCTGGTTGAGCGCATTACCGTGAATACCGTTCAGGGCGCAGAGGCCAGTCAGGTCGATCTGCGCGTAGTGCTTTTCAAGCGTCAAAGCGAAAGGGCTTTTGACGCGGTTTTCAAGGACGTTTTGAATGGCATTTGAGAGACCAACAATTCAGGACCTTATTTCGCGTGTCCAGTCGGATGCCGAGAGTCGCCTCGGCAAAAAGTCGATGCGTTGGACGCTCGTGCCTGTGCTGAGCCGAGTAATTGCGGGCGTATCGCACACGCTTCACGGCCACATCAACTTTGTCCTGAGACAGATTTTCAGCTCCACGGCCGAAGGCGCATATCTTGAGCGTCGGGCGTCGGAGTATGCGATTTATCGCAAGGCGGCGTCCTATGCGACTGGCACTGTGACATTCGTCGGAACGGGAACTGTGCCTGAAGGTACTCAGCTTCAAACGGCTGACGGAGTCGTTTACGTGACGACGGCCGACAGCGCAGGCGGTCAGGCCGCTATCCGCGCGGTAGCCGCGGGTGCATCCGGCAATGCCGCTGACGGCATGGAGTTGACGCTCGTTTCTCCGATCGAAGGCGTCCAGTCGACGTGTACGGCAGGCGAGCTGACGGGGGGTGCTGACGCCGAGGATGATGAGGCATTGAGAGAACGCCTTCTCTTCCGTCAGAAGTCTCCACCGAAAGCGGGCACGAAGCAGGACTACGTAAAGTGGGCTTTGGAAGTGCCGGGCGTTACTCGTGCATGGTGCTTCCCGAAGGAGATGGGCAACGGCCACGTCACCGTGCGCTTCATGACCGACAACATGACTGAGAACGGGATTCCGAACGCTCAGATGATCAAGACGGTTCAGGAGTACATCGAGGCGGAGATGCCTGTCACGACAGTGCTTCATGTCGTCGCTCCGATACCGAAGAAGCTTGATATGACGGTCGATATCCTGCCCGATACGGAACGACTCCGACAGCAGGTTGAAGGCGAGATCGCGCAAACGATCATTGCTGAGTCGTCTCCTTCCGGAGCGATCCTGCTCACGTCGCTTGATCGTGCGATCGCCAGCATCTCCGACCTGAAGAGCTATCGCATTCAGGTGCCGGCCGACGACGTGGCGTGCTCAACGGGTGAAATCTTCGTACCTGGAAAAATCACTTTTGTGTGAGGTGAGGCATGGGATTTACTGAAAGCGACTATGAGCATCTTGTGAATGCTTTTTTGCCACGCGGTCCGATCTGGCACAGAAAGCGCGGCGGAACCCTTGACGCGATTCTTTACGCACTGTCGAAAGAGGCGGCAAGAGTGGATGCAAGAGCGCGAGCTGTCATTGAAGAATCGGATCCGCGAACAAGCATCGAAGAGCTTCAGCGATGGTTTGACGATCACGGCATTCCCAGTGAGTGCGTGGCGGCAATCGCTGATCCTACGCTCGAGCAGATGCGGCAGGAATTGTTGGCAAAGATCACGTCAAACTCAGGTTTGACCGCAAAGTACTTCGAAGAGTTGGCGGGGACCCTCGGCTACAAGGCGAAGGTAACGGTCTTCTCTGAGCATGATGTGGAGCATGACGTCGAAGCGCCGCTTGCTGATGAAAGGTGGCTGCCAGTCTTTACGGTCGGCATCACGATTGACGTGAGTTCCGGCTACTCGGAACTTGTTCCCGACTGGACGGTTGAAGAGCCTCTGGCACGGTGGGGCAGCTCTCTGCTCGAGTGTGTGATTCGGGCGCTCGCACCCGCACATGTGGAAGTTCTTTTTATGTACGACAACTAAGGAGCCATGATGGCAACAAAAGGTTTTTGGGGAGCAGGCGCGATTGACACGCCTCCCGATCTTACGACCCTGAATTCTGAGGGGTATCCAACTTCTGGCGATCCTGCGAAGGGCATTCCTGCCACGACGCCTCGAGCCGCATGGTTCTACATCACCGATCAGGCTCGCTTGTCCGTCATTGCGGCGGCCGGCTTGACGCCGAAGGCTTCGGAGACGCAATTCCTTGAAGCGCTTCAATCCCTGGCGTGGGTCAAGAACAACAGCATTCCTGCAAGCAAGCTTGCCGAGTCTCAGGACTTTGGCGAACACGAGCTGATGATTCGCGGCATACCGCTTGCTCAGCTTCAGAAGATCACGCTCAAGAATCGTGAGCTTGCTGTTGCGACGGACACCTATGACCTCTATGTCGGCGACGGTGTGACCGCAGGCGGTCATCTTGTCGGCGGCAGTAAGTACGACGAAATCACCGAAGTGCTGGCGAAGCTGACGAACGCTGTCGCTACGCTCGGCCACCAGGCGCAACCTCTCTCAGGAGTTTAACTATGGCCCTGCCTAATCTCTCTCAAATTTCCGAAGCGCTCGACAAGATCATGCCTGAGCTGACGCCTGTGCCGGTCGGCACTGTGGCCTATGCGCACGAAGTACCGACGGGTTGGCTTCAGTGCAATGGTGCTGAGGTCAGCCGCACGACGTATGCGCGACTTTTCAGGAAGATCGGCACGAAGTATGGTGCTGGCAACGGCTCTACGACGTTCAACCTTCCTGACCTTCAGCATCGCGTTTTGGAGGGAACTAATACCACCAGCGAAGTGGCTCAGAAGGTAGAAGCTGGCTTACCTGACATCACTGGTACTGCCGGAGATGTGCATGTCGGAACGAACGCGAGTGCGGCCGGGGGCTTGGAATGGCAAAAAGCGGGGAATCGACAACATATGCCACTCGACGGCATTTGGCAGTTTGGTAACTTCTTTCTTAGCGCATCCCGCTCTTCGGCCGTTCACGGAAAGTCTCAGACCGTACAGATGGCTTCGGTCCGTCTGCTTGCCATAATCCGTACCTGACATTACTGGTCAACAGCTCTTGTGGGGCTATCCCGTCATGACAGGTAGCGCGGGGGCGTTAGGCTATGCAGGCAGCAAACTTCACCCGATTAACGCAAGCCTTTCGGACGCGACAACGGAAACGTATTCGGACATTACGTTTGCCGCTAGCCGCAGCGCGGCGACATTCGGCAGGTCTGCTACGGTACAGCCGTCGGCAGTCAGGCTTCTAGCCATTATCCGTACCTGACATTACAGGCTCTGTGCACACCGTTCTTGTCGAAAACCCCAGCGTCTTAGGCGCATTTGAAATCACTGCCAATTGGGCCAACAACCTCGCAGGCGACGTCTCTGGGAGCGTAGAATTCGGCCAGAACGTGTCTTTCCTAGCCAGTAGGTCAAGTAGCACATACGGCAACGGATCGACTGTTCAGCCTGCGTCTCTCAGGCTTTTAGCCATCATCAAGGCCTGACATCAGCGGTTGGCTCGACATGGATACCAACAGCACTTCGGCTTGTCTTGCATTTAACGCAAGCGGTGCGTT
>ENA-ORIC01000140-ORIC01000140.1-human-gut-metagenome-genome-assembly--contig:-NODE-140-length-100651-cov-7.238441_pt1 | contig 100651 bp, 84 predicted proteins | sample MGYA00243023_ERZ508732 | MGnify/ENA primary metagenome ERZ508732 (study PRJEB26277, sample SAMN04329767) | human gut metagenome | biome: human-associated habitat | host: Homo sapiens | place: USA... | reverse complement strand
CAAAACTATATTTTGCCATGAAAAAACCGACCTCCCAATAGTTAGATTTTTGGTCTAACTTTTGGGGGTCGGTTCAGGAGTACCTCTTTTCTTGTCGTGTTGTATTATTCTGCAACAGTTTTTACAACTGTGTGAACACCGTTTATGTTACCCGACAGCTTAATCTGCATTCCTGCCTCATAAGCCGGAATTGTCAATGCGTTATCGGCAATATCTGCCGCTGTAATCTGTGTAAAGTATAGAATATCTTCACTCTTTACATCTGTTTCGTCAGCATCTTTCTTCAGTGCCAGAACAACAACTTTTGCACCTGTATCGAATGCAGGAATGTTTGCAACATTTACTGATGTGCCGTTTTTAGCCGCTGTCATATTTTCATCAACTGCTGTTTCTCCATCTGATGACAACTTTGTAAGAACAAATGCGTTGAACTTATCATTCACCTTATCAAATGTATCCGGTAAATCCAAAGACATTGTTACCTTATTTGCACCGATTGTAAGTTGATCGCCGTATGCTTTCTTTAATGCGATTGATGTAAGTGCGCCGAGATTATTATATGTTGCCGCAATGAATGTAACTTCATCACTGTAGTTAAAGTTCTTTGTAACATCAATTCTCTTAAACTTAGTCTTTTCTTCATCTTCAAAACCAAACTTATTGATTTCAAATATATCCGACGACTTGATTGTAAGTTTCTTGCTGTCATTCATACCGCCGCTTGTTGATGATACTCTTACATATACATCTTGAGCGTCTGCCATTGCGTCAATGTTAATCTTACCTGACGCGTCAATAGTAATCTTGTCACTGCCCAAAGGATACTTGTTCTCTGCGTCATAAATATCATACTTAATCAAGTTTGAATTTAGGTAAGGGAATTCAATACCCTTTCTTGACGCCTTTGTTGATGCCTGTGCGCTGCCGCCTGCAAGAACTGTCTGTGCGTCAACTGACAATGTCAACTTATCAGGAGCTACGTTAAAGCTCATTACGTTATCTACGCAAGTACCTGCACTGATGTTGATATGATTTGCAGGGCTTTCTGCAAGATTACGAAGTGCACAAGTCAAGATGTACGGTGTGCCTTCCGCACCTGTTTGAGGATTTACTCTCTTACCGTTTTCGTCATACTTATAAACTGTCATTACTGCATAAGCATTTGCGTTACCCGTTGAACACATAACCTGTACATTATACCAAGAATCCTTATCAACAGTCATTGATCCGACTGTCTTGTTACTTGCACCAAGTGCATTCAATGTTGTGCCGGAGCTTGAAAGCTGTAAGCCAAGCTTACCCTTATCGTTACTGAATACTGTCCAGCCGGCACCGTCCTTTGCGAACTTCATATCAGCCGAGTAAATAACGTCTGCTGATGTATTTGCAGGAAATCCTACAAAATCATAAGCGGCTGTTACATTGTAATAAGCCGAACCGTCCCATGAACCTTCTTCAAGAGTTACACCTGAAACGTATTCTTCACAAGCGTTTGATGAAACGTATGTATCTGTATACTTATCTTCATTACCTGTGTTCATATTTGCAGGAAGTATCTGTACTTTAACAGTACCTTGAACACTGCCCGACTTATTTGTACCTCTTACTGTGATTGTTTGAGGTACTGCGTCTGCTGTAACGCTTAGTACGCCGTCATTTGTGATTGTGATATTCTTGTTGTTTAATGCTCTTAGATTTGCCTCGTTGCAAATAATGTACTTCAAGTCACCGTCACCCGGTGTGACTGTAGCGCCGCCAAGTGATGCAACTGCTGTAATCTGTGTATTTTCACCGACTCTTACTGTTGCTTTATCAGCTGACAGAGTAAGTGTATCGTATGTATCTGTTGATGTGTCAACCGCGTCTACATCAATAGTCTTTGACGCATATACGCCGTTTGTCGCTGTTGCACGAACTGTAATTTTTTGCTTTGACGCATTTGCACCGATTGTAAGCAATCCGCTTTCTGAAATTGTTATGTTTTCGTCATTCAGAACTGCGTCATTTGCCTCGTTATATACTGCCCATGTTACAGCAGGCGCTGTGATGTATTGGTCAAGTCTTGTTGCACCGTAAGTGAACAACATTGTTTCACCGGCTTTGATTGTATCGCTTGAGCTGTCAAGTGAAATTGTATCTGCACCAAGATTATACAGTGCTATATTATCAACACTTGTATTTGCAAGTATGTTTAGATGTGACACACCGTTTCCGTTAGATGCTGCCATATTTCTAAGAGGCATACCCGTAACCTTTTGTACAAATGTCTTTGTGCCGTCTGAACTGTACTTCCATACGTACATATCAACATTTGCGTCAGCCGCACTGTAACGTCCTACAAGTGCGATATGATACCATGTATTTGTATCTGCACCAATCTTTGTATCTGTATAATCCTTGCCTCCTCTTTGCATTTGAATTGTACCGTTTCTGAATACAACCGCACCTGCAACCTTCTTATCACCTTTATCTTCCGGTGTAAATCCTGCACCGTCTGCGTCAAATCTTACGTCAAGTGAAAGCATTACGTCAGCCTTTGTATTGGCCGGATATGCACATTCACTTTCAAGACAATATTCACCGTACTTATTATTGCCGTATGAACCTGTCTTAATATACTTTGTTCCGTCAGGAGCACCGTTTTCGATTGTTGCGGCTACAACTTTATCACCCGTGATTGATGTAAGTGTACTTGATTCACCGTTCATTGACGCTACCAAAGTATCAAGATTTTGAGGTGTTCCTACTGTTGAATCGTCCGCAAACAATCCCACAATACCATCCACGATTGAATCCTTAATACTTGACAGGCTCAAAAGTGCATTATCGCCGTCATCTTCTTTGCTGAACAATGCTGTTGTGTCTGCTTTTTCGCTGTCGCCGATTACAACCGGTTTGCAAATAGGTGTAGCCATATCGCTTGCCCAAAGCATAACTTTCATATTGTCTGTTATTACAAAGCTTGATGATACAGGATAATCATTATATGCACCGCTCTTATCAAGTGTAACTTTCTTTGTATCAATGCTCTTTAAAGTCTTATCTGCGTTATAGCTTGCGAATATCAGGTTTGCATTTTCAATAGCGTCTACAGCCGTAACTCTTGCTGTACCGTTAGCATATTCAAGAACTGCATTTGGTGTGTTTTCGCCCTTGTATATTACGTTTGCTGTCTTTGTATTAACGTTCATATTGTAGCTTACACCGTCAAGGTAGCCAAGTACAGCACCTATATCCGATACAAGTTCACCGTCTTTATACTCAATCTGAGCATTTAACAGGTTCTTGTCAGCACCCTTGTTTACAAACAAAGTTGTTGAACCGTTTTGAATATCAATTTGGGTGCAACCGTCTTTTAAACCGCCTGTAATTGAAACAATCGGCAAGCTACCGTCTGTGTATGACGGAACGTCACCCTCTGTTTGAATTGTGTATTCAATATTCGGATTGACTTTCTTTAAAGCCTCCAAAGTCTTGATTGCGTCACACAATACGCCTGTTGTTGTATCAGGTCTGTAAGGTGATTTTGTATATCCTGTTATTGTTGTGCCGTTAAGCTTCATTTCATACTTATCAACATCTTCGTCAGGGTCAATTGTGTATGTATTGCCGTTATCTGAGAAATCAGCAGCAGCACCGCTGCCAAGCGTCTTTAGTGACGGAACTGTTTGTTGAATTACCTGTGCAACGTCGCCTTGTGCAAATGTACGTTGCATTTTTGTTGTCAAACCGCCTGTCATATTAAGGTCGTCTGTTGAGTTGATTGTAGCCGTTACAGGTGCTTGACCTTCAAGAGATGCCGATAGAGTAATTGCGCCTGCATTTCTTGTTGAACGAACAAATATTCTGTTTGTACCACATTCTGCATAGCAGTAATCAGTGTTGTTTGTTGTAATCTTGTCGCCTACACCGCTGTTGTAACCGCCAAGAAGAACACCTTCACCGTTTAATGAAAGATTAATCTTGTCATATGCCAGCGGACAAGTGTTTCCGTCTTTATCTACTACTGCAACGTCAAAGTATGCAATATCACTGCCGTCTGCGATAAGTCCGTCAGGGCCTGCAACAGGAGTGATCTTCAATGTTGTTGCCTCGCCTGTTGTTGAGATATAGTCTTCTGCAACAACTTCATCTCTTGCGTCATATGCAACAGCCTTAACTGTACCCGATTCTGTTACATCAATACCTGAGAATGAATATATAAATGTGCTGTCAGGCTTTGTTGATGTACCCTTTAGCTTATCATTAACATAAAGTTCAACCTTTGAAAGACCTGCCGAACCGATAACGTAAACTGTCTTGTTCTTAGGATCACGTTTGCCGTATTCGCCTGTTTCTTCCCAATATGTACCGTTGTACGACTTTAGCGGATAGTTGTATGTATCGTCGCTAAGCTGCGGATAATTCCAGTGACCTACGATATGCAATTTAGGTGTCGTTGACTGAATTGTCTGCATTGTATAGAATACGTCTTTCTTTATTCTTACAGGGTCAACCTTACCTGATGTACGGCAGTTTTCACTACCTGTGTTTCTGTTATGCATATTTGAGTCTGACCATACCATTATAGCCGCAGCCGAATAGTAGTCATTACCTGATAAACCGCCTACACGGTCTGAATAAAATTCATTGTAAGCTCTTGCGTCTACCAATGAAAAATCTTCCGATGTAAGGTCGTGTATATCGTAACCGTCCGTCTTTGACGCACCTGCACCAAGCCACTTATTTCTGTAATCATAGTCAGGTGGTGAGAAGTCATCCCATACACGTCTTGGAGCCTCTTCACGTGCATATTCTGTTTCCATAATAGGAACGTACTTCTTTATAGCCGCCATTGATGCCTTTGCATTGCTTGCATGTCTGTTAAGCATTGTGCCGACATAATCAGCCGCTTGAATTTGGTCTGTTGATGAAATTGTACGGCAACCGCAGAATCTTTCACCGTTAGGGTCAAGAATATTCTTTAGGTCTGTCATTTCCTGTTGATGTGCCGCTGTAACTGCGTTGTTACCTGCTTCCCAGAAAATTACCGATGGCGAGTTTTTGAAATAAATCATTGCGTCACGCATTGCCTCAACACGCTGATCCCATGCTCTTCCGTCAACGTCAGCCTCTTTATCACCAGCCGGACACGCCGATACTACACCGTACTTATCACCCGAACGAATTTGTGACGGCTTTGGTGCAACGTGCATCCAACGGATAAAGTTTGAATTAGATTCCTTGATCCATTGCATATCAAGGTCTTGCAACCAATCGTTTGCCACACCGATTACAGCCCACTCATTTGTTGAACGCTGTGCGTAACCTGTAAGCCATACAGGCTGGTCGTTAATCTTCAAACCGCCGTCGTTTATATCATATTCAACCTTGCGGAAACCTGTTGTTGTCTTTTGAACGTCAAGTACGTTTCCTTCGCTGTCCTTTATGACTGTATATACGTCATACAAGTTCGGAGAATCAGGACTCCAGAACTTCATATCTTCACATTTTGCACTTGCAACAATTTTTGTTACATCAACAGTTTCTGTGCTTGTTGCCGCAGGGTTATCGTCATAAGCGTCGTCAGGTACTGTTGTCATAAAGTGAGAATCTGCACCTGTATCTTTTGCTGTCTTAACTGATGTTGCGTCACTTTTAAATGAATATCTCAAATAAGGTTGCTTTGTATGATCTGCGTCAGCATCTGTTGAGTCCTTGTTAGGGTCAACCATTTCAACGACATTTACTTCCAACGTAACGTCCTTATCTGCATCTTCATTTCTTACTTCGCCCTCAATTGTGATTGTTGCCGACTTTCCTCTTATATCAAAGTCTGTCGCATAAATATAGTTACCTTTTGTTTTAAGGTTATTGTATAGCGGCAAAGTCTGATAAGTCTTACCCTTTGCGTAAAGAATTACGTCACCTGTGATACCGCCTTGAACTTCGTTGAAGTCTTTTGTGTTCCATTGATAACCGTAACCGTCTGCCGCACCCGGTGTACTGCCCGGTTTTGTTTCTTTTGTTACCTTTGTTGTGTCAGACTGACCTCTGTCAGCCGCGTTATCTGTCGCAACTGCTATAAGGTTGTCTTGACCCGGTTTAACATAGTCTGTAATATCAAAGCCTGTTGCCGCGATACCTGCCTCATAGTAACCGACTATTTCGCCGTTTACATATAGGTAAACAGAGTTTCTTACCGCCTCAAATTCAAGGAAAAGTTTCTTTCCCGCATCTGATTCAGGGATTGTTATATGCTTTCTGTAAAACATAAAACCTCTGTAAAGTCCTGCCTCACCGGCATCGTAACAAGCACCGTCAAACGAATCTTCCGCGTTTATCGGATGCGGTACACTGACCGTATCCCAATCGCTGTCATCATAATCTGCATCGTAAAAGTTCTTTCCGTCTTTTGCGACGCTTGCCGATGCCTTAGCAAGCGGATATTCACTTCCGTCTGCCGCTTTTTTGAACTTCCAGTCGACGTTCATATTATATGTAACCGCCGGACTTTCCGGTTCTTCGTATACAGCAGAAGTTAGTTCTTCGTCTGCAAAAACCGGAACTACCGCTAATGACAACATCATCTGTAATGCCAACAGCAGTGAACAAAAAATACTTATTTTTTTCTTCATTTTTCATTTCCTCCTCTTTTATATGCTTTAATTATTGATTTAATTATATCAAATTTTAAACATTAAAGAATTGCATATCTTGTTTTAAATATTGCAAAAATTGCTTTTCTTTGTGACAACTGTACAGCTTGTATATTTTAATATTGTTTTTTTATGCATTTTTACATACAAAAAAAGCAGTAACCATAGATTACTGCTCTTAAAATATCGTTATTTTGCAAAAGTTGTTTTACATTCTGTAAACTTCTTCAGGTGAAACAACCGTTACATTTTCGTCTTTAAGCACTTCAAGTGCCTTTTCGGGATTTTCAACACGAACAATTACAAGTGCGCCCTTGTCGCTCTTACCGATAAATGCATACATATATTCAATAGAAATACCTGCATTTTTAAGTTTTTCAATTTCACCTGCAAGTCCGCCCGGTTTATCAGCAACCGCAAGTGCAATAACGTCCGTAACCTTTACGACAAGATTATTGCTCTTTAGAATTTCAGCCGCTTTATCCGGGTCGTTTACAATCATTCTCACAATACCGAAATCAGTAGTATCCGCAATCGACAATGCGCTGATGTCGATACCGTTCTTTCCTATTACATTAAGTATATCCGAAAGTCTGCCCGATTTATTTTCCACAAAAACAGATATTTGTTTAATCAGTTTCATAGCTTTTACCTCCCTATTAATCGTGAAGTTTACGGTTATCTATAACTCTCTTTGCCTTACCCTCACTTCTTGTGATGGTTTTCGGCTCAACAAGCGTTACCTTTGCGCCAAGTCCCAACGTACTGCGTAATTTTGCAACGATATTCTTTTCAATCGCCGCAACAGACTTAATATCATCAGAAAGCATGCCCTCCGACATTTCAACTTGTACTTCAAGAGTATCTGTGTTATTTTCTCTGCCGACAATAATCTGATAGTTAGGAGTAATATCGCCGCCGATTTTCAAAAGTACTTCTTCAATCTGTGACGGGAATACGTTTACACCTCTTATAATAAGCATATCGTCGGTTCTTCCTGCAGGTTTCTTCATTCTTACAAGTGTTCTTCCACATTCGCATTTTTCATAATCAAGTACGCATAAGTCACGCGTTCTGTAACGCATCATTGGCATACCCTCTTTTGTAATCGTTGTGAAAACAAGTTCGCCGAATGAGCCCGGAGGAAGTACTTCTTCCGTATCAGGGTCAATAATTTCAGGAATAAACATATCTTCACAAACGTGCATACCATTTTGAGCAGAACATTCATAAGATACACCAGGGCCTGTGATTTCGGTAAGTCCGTATACGTCATATGCTTTTATACCAAGCGACTGCTCAATCTGATGACGCATATCTTCCGTCCAAGGCTCTGCACCGAATATACCTGCTTTTAGACTAAGTTGGTCTTTAACGCCCATTTCGTTTATTGTTTCGCCAAGATACATTGCGTATGACGGAGTACAGCAAAGGTGAGTTGCACCGAGTTCAATCATAAGTCTGATTTGTCTTTCGGTGTTACCCGATGATGTAGGGATTGTCATAGCACCGATTCTTTCAGAACCGCCGTGTGCACCCAAACCGCCTGTGAACAAGCCGTAACCGTATGACACCTGGACAACCGAATTTTCATCGCCGCCTGCTGCCGCAATCTGTCTTGCCATACAGTCTGCCCACATATCAAGGTCGTTTCTTGTATAACCGGCTACAATCTGTCTGCCTGTTGTACCCGACGATGCGTGTATTCTTACAATATCCTTTTTGTCTGCCGCAAAAAGCTCAAACGGATAATAATCTCTCAAGTCCTGCTTTGTTGTAAAAGGCAACTTTGCAAGATCTTTAAGTTCTTTTATATCCTCAAGCTTTACACCCTTTTTATCCATTCTTTCTCTGTACATCGGAACATTTTCATAAACATTCTTTACTTGTTTTTGAAGTCTTTCAAGCTGAAGTTTTTCAAGCTCGTTTCTGTCCATTGTTTCAATTTCCGGCTGATACATTCCCATTGGGTACATCTCCTTTACTTTTTCTTTTTGTTTCTTATAAGCACTGCCGCTATAACAGCCCAAACAACAATAATTGCGACTGTCCAACCTATATAGGTAGTGAATAAATCATGTAGAGTTTTAATCAATAATTGCACTTTTTACTCCTTAAAGTTCATATCCAAGTTCAAACGCTTTAATATTGACATCAAGGAATTTTTCCGGAACAGTTTCCTTTATAACGTCAATCCAAACATTTTTATCTACGTCCATACTCTTTGCCAAAAGTCCGATTAAAACTACGTTTACAGCCTTGATTGTACCTGCCTTTTCCGCAAGAGAAAGTGCGTCAACAGCCTGCAAATTAATCTTTGCACTAAGTTTTTCTTCAATATTTTCAGGATATTCCATAGCACCTGTGATTACAGGCATAGGATTCATTTTTTGAGTATTGGCAATCATCTTACCGCCTTTTTTCAAATAAGGCAAAGCACGCATAGCCTCAAGCATTTCAAATGCCAAAATCAAATCCGCCTCACCGCGGTCTATAATAGGTGAATAAACCTTATCACTGTACTTTACATATGTAACAACACTGCCGCCGCGTTGGCTCATACCGTGAACCTCGCTGACTTTAACGTCATAACCCTCTTTAATTGCAACCTTACCAAGTATACGGCTTGCAAGAAGTGTACCTTGTCCGCCGACACCGACTATCATTATGTTCATTCTACTTTTCCTCCTTTTCAATCGCACCAAACGGACAGACATTTGTACATAGTCCGCAGCCGTTACACTGTGTTGTGTCAATCTTAACAGTATCGCCGTCTAATGAAATTGCAGGACAGCCGAGTTTCATACACATCTTACACTTCTTACACTTGTCTGTTATGTGACAGTGACCCGAATACTTTTTACGCATATTCGGAAGAAGTGCGCAAGGTCTTTGTGCGATAATAACCGAAGGTTCTTCTCTTTCAACTTCTTCTTTTACGACCTTTTCAAAATTCTTTACGTCAAACGGATCTGCAACGACAACGTGTTCAACACCGATTGACTTGCAAAGTGTTATCAAATTAACTTGCTTTGTTTCTTCCTTACGGATTGTGTAACCTGTTGTAGGGTTATCCTGGTGACCTGTCATACCTGTGATTGAGTTGTCAAGAATTATAACAGTATTGTTACCCTTGTTGTATACAATGTCAACAAGACCTGTAATACCCGAGTGCATAAATGTTGAATCGCCGATTACTGATACAAGTTTCTTATTAAATTCAGCGCCTCTTGCTTTTGCCATACCGTGTGCGGCACTGATTGAAGCACCCATACAAATTGTTGTGTCAACGCTTTGCAGAGGAGGTGTTGCACCAAGTGTATAACAGCCTATATCGCCCGAAACAACAAGACCGAGTTTCTTTAGTACATAGAATGTACCTCTGTGCGGACAACCTGCACACATTACAGGAGGACGAACAGGTGTAGGCTCGTCTATAACATCAAATTCAGGTGCGTCTGTATCCAAAACAGCTTTCTTAATCATTGACGGTGTATATTCGCCTTGAAGTGTAAATACGTCCTTGCCTATTACATCAACTCCGACGCTCTTACAGAAATCTTCGATAACAGGGTCAAGTTCTTCGATAACGAAAACTTTATCATACTTTGACGCAAATTCTTTTATCTTCTTTTCAGGTAGCGGATAAACTATACCGATTTTCAAATAATCAGCCTTATCGCCAAGTGCTTCTTTTGCATACATATATGCGATACCGCCTGCGATAATACCGATTTTTGAGCCGTTTTCTTCAACTCTGTTAAGAGGTGATGTTTCAGCCATTTCCTTTAGTGCGTTTATTCTGTCCTCAACGACAACGTGACGCTTTATCGCATTACCGGGCATCATTACATACTTCTGCGGATTTTTCTCGTAATCCTTTAATGCAACTTCCTGCTTTTCTTCTTCCTCAACAAGACTCTGTGAGTGAGAAACTCTTGTTGAAAGTCTTAAAAATACAGGTGTATCGTATTTTTCGGAAAGTTCATATGCAGTCTTTGTGAACTCCTTACATTCTCCGCTGTCAGACGGCTCTAACATAAGTATTTTAGACGCCTTTGCATAGTGACGTGAATCCTGTTCATTCTGTGATGAGTGCATACCTTGGTCATCGGCAACGCACAATACAAGACCGCCGTTTACTCCTGTATAGCTTGCAGTGAAAACAGGGTCAGCCATTACGTTAAGTCCGACGTGTTTCATACAAGACATACTTCTTGCACCGGCGATTGACGCACCGATTGCAACTTCTGCCGCAACCTTTTCATTCGGCGCCCATTCAACGTATATATCGTCATATTTAACTATATTTTCTGTAATCTCGGTACTCGGTGTGCCGGGATATGAGGAAACAACGCTTACACCGGCCTCATAAGCACCGCGTGCAACCGCTTCATTTCCAAGCATTAACTTTTTCATCATGTAATCCTCCTCGTTATTTAACCATTATTATAATTTTAACAAAATTCGCCTCTATCGTCAAGTACATTGTAGAAAAAAGCAACAAAACATATTATACTTTCATATTAAAATACCCATTTGTGTTAAACAAATGGGTATTTTAATCAAGGACTGTTGAGAAATCAGTTCGGATTTTGCGAAAATGAACTCGTCGGCGTACATTGGTACGTTAGAGTTTATTTTCACAAAAAGTGCATAGTCAAGCCGTATATCAAAGATAGGCTTGACTAGTATTTGTTTTATTTTTTAATCAACTCATAAACATAAAAATAACATTTTGCACGTTACGGACAATTTATCGACAGTCCTTTTTATTCAAGTTCAAATGCACCTGTGTAAAGTTGATAATACTTACCTTTTTGTGAAATAAGCTGTTCGTGATTACCGCGTTCGATAATTCTTCCGAGTTCAAGCACCATAATTACATCTGAATTTCTTACCGTTGAAAGTCTGTGTGCGATAACAAATACTGTACGTCCCGTCATAAGTGCGTCCATACCTCTTTGAACTATCGCCTCTGTTCTTGTATCAATACTTGAAGTTGCCTCGTCAAGTATCATTACAGGCGGATCTGCAACCGCCGCTCTTGCGATTGACAAAAGCTGTCTTTGACCTTGCGACAAGCTGCCGCCGTCACCCGAAATAACTGTATCGTATCCGTCAGGCAACATATTTATAAACTCATCCGCATTCGCAAGTCTTGCCGCCGCATAAACTTCTTCGTCCGTTGCATCAAGATTACCGTATCGGATATTTTCCTTAATTGTACCCGTAAACAAGTTTGTATCCTGTAAAACGATACCAAGCGAACGTCTTAAATCTTTCTTTTTGATACGGTTAATATTAATTCCGTCATAAGTTATCGTACCGTCGGCAATATCATAGAAACGATTTATAAGGTTGGTAATTGTAGTTTTACCCGCACCTGTCGCACCGACAAACGCAACCTTTTCGCCGTGGTCGGCATACAATGTTATATCATGCAGTACGATTTTTTCGGGATTATATCCGAAATCAACATCAAAGAATTTAACTTCACCCGTAAGACGTGTGTATTTAACACTGCCGTCCTTTTGAACTTCTTTCCAAGCCCACATATATGTCTTTTCTTCCGTTTCAACTATATTGTCGTTTCTGTCGTACTTAACATTGACAAGTGTAACATCGCCGTTGTCCTGTTCTACTTCTTCATCCATAAGATTGAATATTCTTTCCGCTCCGGCAAGTGCCATAACGATTGAGTTAAGCTGTTGCGATATTTGGTTTATCGGCATTGTAAATGATTTTGAAAGTTGCAGAAATGACGCTATAACGCCAAGTGTAAGTCCCGCAACTCCGTTTAGTGCAAGTGCACCGCCGATAATAGCTATAAGCACATACTGCAGGTTACCTAAATTAGCCATAATCGGCATTAGGATATTTGCGTATTTATTAGCCTCTGTTGCGTTTTCACAAAGCTCTTCGTTAATCTTATCAAAATCTTCTTTTGAATGTTCTTCGTGACAGAACACCTTAACGACCTTCTGACCGTTAATCATTTCTTCGATATAACCGTTTACCTTACCGATGGACTGCTGTTGTTTTACAAAAAATCTTCCGCTCGCTCCTGCAATTTTCTTTATTACAAACATCATACAGGTCGCAAACACCAACACAAATATTGCAAGATAAACATTCGATATAAACATCGCAACGACTACCGATATAATTGTAACCGCCGACGAAAACATCTGCGGAATACTCTGTGCCATCATCTGTCTTAGAGTATCTGTATCGTTTGTGTAGTAACTCATTATATCGCCGTGAGTATGTGTATCGAAATACTTAATCGGCAATTTCTGCATATGAGTAAACATATCGTCACGAATTTTCTTTAACACACCTTGTGCGATTGATACCATTGTTCTGTTATAAAACAATGTAGCAAGTATTCCCACTAAATACACAATACCCATTACGCAGATTGCTTTAAGCAAGCCCGTGAATACAGGGTTTGTACTGCCCAAAAGCGGTGTTATATAGTCATCGATAAGCGTACCGATAAACATTGAGCCGGCAACGTTTGCAACGGCACTCAGCAATATACATATCAATACAAAGATAAATCTGAATTTGTATTTCTTCATATATGAAAGAATACGTTTGATTGTCTTACCGGTATTTTGTGCACCGTGTTTATTCATCGTCACCGCCTCCTTTCACCTGTGAATTATATACTTCACTATATATTTCGTTGTTCTTCAAAAGTTCTTCGTGAGTACCTATTCCGTTTATTTCACCGTTATCCATAACAATTATCTTATCTGCGTCTTCGACAGATGAAATTCTCTGTGCAATAATAATCTTTGTTGTATTCGGTATTTCTTCACGGAACGCACGTCTGATACTTGCATCTGTCTTTGTATCAACCGCACTTGTACTGTCGTCCAAAATAAGGATTTTCGGTTTCTTTAACAAAGCTCTTGCGATACAAAGTCTTTGTTTCTGACCGCCCGATACATTTGAACCGCCCTGTTCGATATAAGTATCATACTTATCAGGGAATGTCTGAATAAATTCATCGGCTTGTGCAAGCTTACATACTCTTTCGATTTCTTCATCTGTTGCGTGGTCATTACCCCAACGCAAGTTTTCTTTGATTGTTCCGGAGAACAACACATTTTTCTGAAGTACCATTGCAACCTCGTCACGCAATGACTCAATATCATATTCCTTTACGTTTCTGTCACCGACAATCACTTCACCGTCGGTTGTATCGTAAAGTCTTGGGATAAGCTGTACAAGGCTTGACTTTGAACTTCCCGTACCGCCTATAATTCCGACAGTTTCACCCGATTTAATATCAAGATTTATATTCTTAAGGCAGAGTTTTCTCTTTTTCTTTGAATATCCGAAGTTTACATTTCTGAATGAAATATCGCCGTTTTTAATTTCATATACAGGATTTTCAGGATTTGTAAGATCGCTCTTTTCGTCAAGTATTTCGACGATTCTTTCAGATGACGCTCTTGCCATTGTAATCATTACGAACACCATTGAAAGCATCATAAGGTTCATAAGAATTTGCATTGTATATGCAATAAGGCTTGTAAGCTCACCTGTTGTCATAGTTGACGCAACGATAAGCTTTGCACCGAACCACGATATGAAAAGCATACAGCCGTATGCCGCGAACTGCATAAGCGGTGCGTTAAATGCCAAAAGTTTTTCGGCTTTTACAAAGTCATCGTATATATCTTCAGAAACGTTTTTAAATTTCTTTTCTTCGAAATCTTCTCTTACAAATGATTTAACAACTCTTATACCTCTCAAATTTTCCTGTACAACGTTGTTAAGTTTATCGTATATCTTGAATACTCGTTCAAATATCGGGTGTGCGTGAGTCATTATAAAATACAATCCGCCGCCCAAAACAGGAATTGCAAGCAAGAATACAAGTGAAAGTTTATGATTTATACCAAACGCCATAATAAGCGAGAATATAATCATTATCGGACCTCTTACCGCAATTCTGACTATCATCTGATAAGCATTTTGTACGTTCGTTATATCAGTTGTAAGTCTTGTTACGATACTTGATGCAGAGAATTTATCAATATTTGAAAATGAGAAGTTCTGTACATTATAGAACATATCCTTTCTCAAATTCTTCGCAAAACCTGCCGATGCACTCGCCGCAAATTTACCCGACAATGCACCGAAAACCAATGAAATTACACATGAAATTGCAAGGGCGATACCTATTTTCAATATGTAATTCATATTTCCAGCGTCAATACCCTTGTCAATAAGCATAGCCATAAGAAGCGGTATTACAACTTCCATAATAACTTCAAGAGTAACAAAAATCGGTGCAAGAATCGAATCACGTTTATACTCTCTTACACTTTTTAATAATGTCTTTATCATCTAATTCCTCCTTTAAAAATGTAGTACGCTACATATTAAGGTAAAAATATACCCTATTTTTCACACTTATCATTGTCTTGGTACATATGTTCGTAAACCTTTGTTAAAAGTTTTTTGAGTTCTTTTTCCTCCTCATCATTTAATGCACCTGTTATCAACGAATCCATATACTTTCTGTGTTCTTTCATTTCACTGCCAAGCTCAAAAGCCTTGTCAAACAAAATAACCTGTCTGCATCTATGGTCCTCCGGATTTACCTCAACACGCACAAAATTATTCTTCTCCATACGCTTTAAAAGTCCGATAATCGTGGAATGTCTTAACCCAAATTCCTGTTCAATCTCCTTTTGCATTACAACATTCTTGCCCTTTTCAAGCATATAAAAAAGTATATTTGCCTGCGAACAGGTTATATCGTATTTCTTCAGATGTGCATTTGCCGCCATAGACATAATCTCATCTATCCTCTTAAAATAAAAGCCTATACCTTTCTTTTTCACAAATACACCTCCTCGCAAAAAAATGTAGCGTACTATACTTTTTGTGTAGTACGCTACATATTATACACATTATTAATATTAATGTCAATAAACCTTTTTCAAAGTTCATATTTTGTTCATTAATTGTTCACGTTATTCGGAAACGTAACATAAATAGTTGTACCTTTGCCGACTTTGCTCTTTACGCGTATAGTCGCATTATGGCAGGCACAAACGTGCTTTACTATTGAAAGTCCCAAGCCTGTACCGCCGACTTTTTTTGAGTGGCTTTTATCAACGCGATAAAAACGTTCAAATATTCTTTCCGTATCTTCGGGCGGTATTCCTATACCCGTATCCTTTACGGACAGTTCCACGCCCTTTGCCGACTCGCCGACAAATACGGTTATTTTTCCGTTATCCTTATTATACTTTATCGCATTGTCAAGCAAGTTATATACAAGCTCACTCACCAATGTCACGTTACCTTTTATGAATGTCGGTATCTTCGTATAATAAATCTGAATACCTCGTTCTTTTGCGGCTTTTTCAAGAACACATATCGCCTCTTCCGTAACCAGCGAAAGGTCGATATTTTCCGGATTTTCAACACTTCCCTGTTCGTCAATATTTGATAGATTTATTATATCATCTATAAGAGTAAGAAGTCGGTCGGACTCTTTTTCTATCTTTCTGCCAAACTCCTTGATGTCCTCCGCCTTTGCCATACCGTTGCTTATCATTTGTGCATATCCCGAAATGGTTGTAAGCGGTGTTTTAAGCTCGTGCGAAACGTTTGCGGTAAATTCACGTCTGATTTTTTCCGTCTTTTCTTTTTCCGCATTTTGATTTGCTATTCTTGCAAAAAACGGTTTCAACTCGTCATATATCTCTGCCTTGCCTATATTATTTATATCCACTTCATTAATCGGATCTAAAATATATTTCGTCAAATGCTTTGCACTCACAAACGAAACAGCAATAACGCATATTAAAATAATAATAACTATCGGCATTATGGTCAAAACCATATACATTATTACTTTTGTCGGCTGTGACATTCTTAATATACTGCCGTTATTCAATTTTACGGCATAATAATATATTTTTTCACCAATCGTTTCTGAATTACGGCTACTGCTCCCGTTTCCGTATGTAACGGCTTGTTTAACTTCCGGTCGTTCAAAATGGTTTTCCATTGTAGTTGTATCCGCCTCGTTATCATAAATAACCGTACCGTCTGATTTGATAAGCGTCACTCGAATATCGGATACATCATCATACATTTTGGTTAATATATTAATTTCACTGTTTTCGTCATAACCGTCTAAGCATTGTGCCAATATATTTGTTCTTGATTTTAAATCTGATTTTTCCTTTATCGAATACTGTGTACAATATGCCACCAAAATAAGCAGCATACTTACTATAACTGATGATATTGTAAGAATTTTCAGCGTGCCGTTTATAGCTTTTCTCATATCTTATATCCTACATTTCTTATAGTTTCGATACACTTACCCTTTTCGCCGAGTTTATGTCTTAAACTTCCTATATGAACGTCCAGCGTTCTGCTTTCGCCCTCAAAGTGATAACCCCATATCTTTTCAAGCAAAACCTCTCTCGGCACAACTGTGCCTTTGTTTTTCAGAAGATATTTAAGAAGTTCAAATTCTTTAAACGTTATCGCAATATCCTTTCCGTCAACCTTTACATTCCTGCTTTGGTTGTCCAAAATGATACCCTTGTATTCGATTATATCAGAACTGGCTTGCGGACCGCTCCTACGAAGGACTGCTTTAATTCTTGAAATAAGTTCCATAACGCCGAAAGGCTTTGTTACATAGTCGTCCGCTCCGTATTCAAAGCCTTTGACTTTGTCACTTTCAGTACCTTTGGCTGTTATCATAATAACAGGAACATTTTTAGTCGTATCGTTGTTTCGTATGTCTTTCAGTATAGCAATTCCGTCTTTATCCGGCAGCATTATATCCAAAAGCACCATTGACGGCAAACGCTCGCCAAGTCGTTTTTCAAAATCTGAGGCACTTTCAAAGCCCTCTGCCTCAAACCCTGCTGATTTCACTGCATACGTTATTAAATCTCTTATTCCCTCATCATCTTCGACGCAATAAATCAAATCCATAAAACAATCCCCCATTTATACATTATTCAACTTCTGACGATACTGAAAACGGCAATATATACTTTTTACCGAATTCAACGCACAATTCTTTATATTCAGGATTGTTTCGTCTGTTACTCATAACGTGATGCACATCATAATTTTCGTCATTGAGTTCAATAATAGCTGCAGCAACGTTTGCACAGTGATCAGATATTTTTTCAAGTGCGGTAATGTAATCGGTAAATACAAAACCTTGATTTACACTGCATCTGCCCTCTTGCATACGCTTTATATGACGGTTTTTAAGGTCATTTCTAAGTCTGTCGATAACGTCCTCCAAAGGCTCAACTTTATTAGCAAGTTTAACATCGTCCTTTGAAAATGCACTGATTGTAAGGTCGATAATTTCACCGACGGCATTAACCATTATAGTGATTTCCTGTCTTGCCTTGTCGGAGAAATGAACGTCTTTATCACGTTTTTCTCTCGCTGTAAATACCAAATCGGCGGTATAGTCCGTCATTTTCTCAAAATCTGATATTGCGTGAAGAAGTATTGAAACTTTCTGCGAATCCGACTCATTCAAGCTCTTTGCCGAAAGCTTTACAAGATATGCACCGAGTGCGTCCTCATATTCATCGGCAAGATTTTCTGTTTCTATAATTTTCCTATCTATCGACTCTGAATACTTTGCAACACATTCCTGTGCCATGGTAAAGCTCTCTTTTACCATATATGCCATATTTGTAGCAAGCGTCATACATTGTTCAACAGCGAATGACGGAGTTTGTAAAAATCTTTCGTCAAGCAAACCGAATGTGCTTTCTTCCGCACCCTCTTTAATTGTCATTCTTGCCAGTTTTTCAAGTAACTTGTTAAACGGCAACAATACAGCCGTTGCAACAACATTGAATATCGTATGAACTATTGCGATATTAAACGGTGTAACAGAATCGCTTACAAATGCAAAATTGAAGATTGCATTTGCCGCATAGAATAATACAAGGAATAAAACCGTACCTATAATATTGAAATACAAATGCACCATTGCGGCACGTTTTGCGTTTTTGCTTGCACCGATACATGATATAAGTGCAGTCACACAAGTACCTATATTTTGTCCCATAATTATAGGAATTGCCGCACCGAACGTTATTTTACCCGTAGAAGAAAGTGCCTGAAGTATACCGACAGATGCAGATGACGATTGTATAACAGCCGTTAAAACAGCACCTGCAAGCACACCTAAAATAGGATTTTGGAACATTGTAAGTATGTTTGTAAATGCCTCAACATCTTTTAAAGGCTCAACAGCCGCCGACATTGTTTCCATACCGAACATAAGTACCGCAAAACCAAGAAGTATGTTACCGATATTCTTCTTAGAGTCGCTCTTTGCAGCCATTGTAAATACAATACCGATAAGTGCTAAAACCGGAGTGAAGTTAGCCGGCTTACAGAGTTGAATCCAAAAGCTGTCCCCCTGTATACCGGAAAGGCTCAATATCCATGATGTAACAGTCGTACCGATATTTGCACCCATTATAATACCGATAGCCTGTCCGAGTTTCATAATGCCTGAGTTTACAAAACCTACAACCATAACCGTAGTAGCTGAAGATGACTGTATAACCGCCGTAACGGCAGCACCCAAAACAACGCCTTTTATAGGATTTGACGTAAGTTTTTCAAGTATCTGTTCAAACTTACCGCCGCCAAGCTTTTCAAGACCGCTGCCCATTACGTTCATTCCGTAAAGGAACATCGCCAGTCCTCCGAACAATGAAAATAAACCAAAAATGTTCATAATTTTATCCCCTTGTTTATATTTTATAAAATCCTCTAAGCTAATTATATATAATCTATGTAAAATTGTATTCAAGCCTATCTTAAATTTATGTAAAATCTTTTAAAACTCGCCAATATTCGATTAATTTTTCAAGCGAAAACATTGCGTTTGCAGGGCTTGTAGACGGCAGTTTTACCGCATTTAAGTCAGAATTGTATTTTACAAACAATTTATACGCGGTATTTCCGTTTGTAAAGATTTTTTTAATTTCAGCCGTTTGTAAAATCCGTCTTAAATCATTCGGCGTAACATTTTTTATAGAGCTGTCGGACGAACCTTCTATGTCACAGCTTGCAATAACGTCCCAAACCGCAATATTATGTTTTATCAAAAATGCTTTTTTCTCCTCTGTCGTGCCCGGACAGACGTCATTCATAACATTCGCAAGCACCTTCCAAAACCTGTTCTGCGGATGACCGTAGAAAAAGTTTGCTTCACGTGATTTTACAGACGGAAAACTGCCGAGTATAAGTATTTTTGAATTTTTATCGTATATGGGTTCTATTGTATGAAATTCCATTTCTATCACCTCTTAAATAATACTGTATAAACCTTAAATACACCTTAATTTTATAAAAATATCAGCGGAAATCAAATTTTGTATTGACTATTATATTTTTATATTATATCATAAAAATATTCATAAATAAAGAAAGGATTATAGATTATGAAAACAGCAAACGCACCATTGTTTAAAGACCCAATTCATAACGGAGCTGCCGACCCTGTCGTTATATATAATGAAGAAACAGGCACTCATTATATGCTTTACACCGCAAGACGTGCAGACGTTGAAGAAGAAGGCGTAATGTGGGTACACGGTACTGATATAGGAATTGCGGAAAGTAAAGACAACGGTAATTCATGGGAATATATAGGTATATGCAAAGGCCTTGAATACGGCGAAGGCAAAAATACATATTGGGCACCGGAGGTTATACGTTTCGGCGAGCTTTATCATATGTATGTAAGCTATGTTCCGGGAATTCCTGCCGACTGGAATCACCCGCGTTACATTCTTCACTACACCTCAAAAAATTTAATTGATTGGAATTTTGAAAGCAAGCTTAACCTTTCATCAGAAAAGATTATTGACGCTTGTGTATTCAGGCTACCAGACGGTATTTTCAGAATGTGGTACAAGGACGAGCGGAACGGCTCTCATACATATTTTGCCGACAGCAAGGACTTATATAATTGGGAAGTTAAAGACTGTGCCGCCGATGATGTTCCGCACGAGGGCGCTAATGTATTTGAATTTGGCGGTAAGTATTGGCTTATAACCGACTGTTGGAGCGGTTTGGACGTCTATTATTCGGACGACCTTACGACTTGGACAAAGCAAAGCAGTCGTATTCTTGACATAGGCGGTACAAGAGAAGATGACGGAGTTATCGCAAATCACGCCGATGTATATGTAACGGACAACAACGCATATATTTTCTACTTCACTCACCCTGACAGACAAAAAAATATGCTTGAAAACAATATCGGAAACGAACGCAGAACGTCAATTCAAGTTGCCGAACTTGAAGTTAAAGACGGTGTTTTGGTATGTGACAGAAATAAGGATATATCGGTTAAACTTAAATAATATAAAAAGGTTAGACGAAATTCCGTCTAACCTTTTGTATTACTTTGATGTAGTTATGCTTATACTGTTTCCGTCACTTGTCATTACAATATCGCCGCTTTCATCGGTGCGATACACTTCCACACCCGCGTCACTTAGTTTACTTAAAGTTTCTTCATTAGGGTGACCGTATGAATTGCCTTTTTCTACGCTTATCACGGCATACTGTGGCATAACTTCACGCAAAAACGGATATGACGTTGACGTTCTCGAACCGTGATGACCGACTTTAAGCACCGTTGATTTCAAATCCGCACCGCTGTTTAATATTTCTTCTTCCTCGTCGCTTTCGGCGTCACCCGTAAATAAGAATGATGTGTTTCCGTATGTGATTTTTAATACTATTGACGTACTGTTTAAATCCTTGCCGTTTTCGTCAACAGGTCCTAAAAATTCAACCGTACTGCTGCCAAGCTGAATTTCGTCACCGACATTCGGGTGCTTGATTTCAACATTTTGTTCTTCCGCTTTTTTCTTGAAATTTTTATACGCTTTTGTATTCGCCTCTGTTTTCGGTGCATATATGTTGTCCGCTTTTGTTACCGACAACGCGCCCGACAAACCGCCGACGTGGTCCTCGTGAGCATGAGAGCACACAACATAATTAAGCTCCGTAATATCTTCTTTCTTTAAATATGCCGCTACCACATTACTGTCCGCAACATTTCCGCCGTCTATCATCATCGTTTCGCCGTCACATTCTATAAGCGCCGAATCGGCTTGTCCTACATCTATAAAATGCACCTCAAAATTTGAATTTTCAGGTATATCCGACGGGTTTACATTGCTTCCCGATATTCCGAATGACATAACAAATGCCATTAACATATTTAAAATCTTGCTCATCTTCTACTCTCCCTTCATATATAAAATTATTATAACTTATAATTGACTTAATCTGCAAGTATTTTGTTGATTATTTTGATGTTTAATGTTAAAATATCTGTATAGTATAAATTTGAAAGGATATTGTATATGTTAAATGCTGTGTTTTTTCCGTTTTCGGAAATGTATATAAATCACGTTAAATCATCGGAAAAATATGATATGAAGATACAGCACTACCATGACGCATATGAAATATATTTGCAGGCGGACGGTGAGCGATACTTGTTCCTTGACGATATTTGTTACACGTTAAAGCAAGGCGATTTGGTAATTTTAAAGCCGTTTGACATTCACTATATGGAAAGCCGCGACATTGATTTTTACGAAAGATATGTTTTGAATTTCAGCAGTGATATGCTGAGCGGAATTTTGACAAAAACAGAAACCGATATTCTTTTCGATAACATCAAGTCGTGCGTATTCCATCTTAATGATGAGCAATTTACGCTTATTCTCGATTATTTCAAAAAAATTGACGCATTTTCAAACAGAATAGGTTTGCTTTCCGAAAAACTTGCGCTGAGCAGTGTTTTTCAGCTTGTTTCTGTAATTAAAGACCTTTCAAAAAATGCCGAAATTATCACAAGTCAAAATACTCCGTCCGAAATAGTTACGGCGATAGATTACATAAACAACCACTATAAAGAGGACATAAACCTTGACATTATAACCGAAGTCGTGCATATCAGCAAATATCATTTTTCACGACTTTTCCACAAAGCAACGGGTGCAACGTTTCTGCAATATTTATACAATGTGCGTCTTGTAAATGTCCATTCCCTGCTTGCCGAAACAAATTTAAACTTAAACGAAATCGCTATTCGTACAGGCTTTTCGTCAAGTGCGCATTTATCAAGAATTTTCAAGCAAGTGTACAATGTTTCACCGCAAAAATTCAGACGTATGTTAAAAGAGAAATCAAAAAAGCAGTGATTAACACTGCTTTTTATTATTGCTGATGTTGTTTTTTAAATATTGTTCTGAAAATTAATCTTGCAAGCGGTCCTGCAAAAAATATTTGCCAGCACAATGCCATCGGGAAATTCATAGCTGTTGTCTGCAACCATACCGCAACAATTTCTTTGCCCGGATTTTTTAACAATAATGTTGCAATCATACTCATTGTCGGACACATAATACATACAATCATTGACGAAATTGCAAGCGTGATAAAGAACGGATTATCCACTCCCGGTCTTATAAATCTGAATGCAAGCTTTGTCGCAAGTTTTTCGACCGCGAAAAACTCAAGTATGAATGCGGCAGGCCACATTATAACCATTTCGTGAAATGCAAGCAAGAACACCTCATTGCTCATCTGTCCCTTGTTCAGGCTGATATTATAGCATATCATTGCGTACACCATAATAAAAGCCATAATCAGTGTGAAAATAATGTTTTGAAATTTTGTCTTTGGCATAAATTTTTACCCTCTTTTCTTAAATTTACGCAAAAAAACAACACATCCGTGTTGTTCGTTATCATCGTTAAGCACAATGTGTCGTTTCCAATTATATACCAAAGCATTATTAAATTGCGAGGATTATTTTAACATAACCAGTCTGTGTTGTCAATACCTTTCTCTAAAAATAATCAAAAATCACATCGCAAGATGTGATTTTTGGAGCTGCCGACAGGCTTAATTACTTACCCATTCTCCGACCGATTCATTTGTTACAACATTTACGTTTCCGGAGAAATCGGACGTATAAAGCTTACCGCTTTTTTTATCCACAAAGTAAATTTTATCATTTTCAACATCGAATTTTTTTACTGCTTTATCATAAATACACGTCAAGTCGCTTGCGTCAAGACTGCCTATATAAAGTCCGTTATACGAAGTTATAAGTCTGCCATCCGCAGTCTTCACATCGTCTGCATAACAAACATAATTATTGTCACTGCCGTCAAGATTTACGCGGTAAACTTCTTCACGGAAAGGGTTTTTATAATAAATCGTATCTCCCCACTGTGCAATAAGTTCAATATTTATCCATGACGCGTCACCCTTTACGACCAAATGTTGATCTGTTCCGTCTATGTTCATACAATAAATATCTTTTCCGTTATCTTGATTTACAAACAAAATTTTATCTGTCGGCGTTTGCTTTTTACAAATAAGCGAATTAATTTGATTTAAGGTCTTAACTTCACTTCCGTCACGGCTAATTCTCATCAAATTACCGTACCAAACACCGTTTTCGACAAACAGATAATCTCCGTAATAAAAACAGTTAAACGGATACAGCTTAACATCATTGTCACCCATGCTTAATTTCACAAGTGACGTTCCGTCAAGAGTAATTCCGTACATTGTATTGTCATTATCCAAGTTGAAATATATGTAATCCTTGTACTTTTTAGGGTATCTGACCGAATTGTCCGTAAGTCGTTCAACGTCGCCGCTGTCAATATTCATACGATAAAGAACACCGCTCTTTTTTCCGCCGTCCGATTCCTGATAATATATCCACCCATCATCAACGGCAATTTTATTGACCGTTTTATTGATAAGTTCCTCTTCACCCGATATGTCATTTGCTCGGTAAAGGTGTCTGTCATTTTTAGACAAATAGTAAACATTATTGTCATACATCTCAAGTTCACAGACGCTGTTATCAGATAATTTCTGTCTGTTTGCACTGTTTTTGTCTACTGAATATAGCTTTTGATAGTCAGAATCGGATGCATAGTATACCGTACCGCTTTCGTTTATACGGCTGTCTATAACAACTCTGTTGTTTTCACCGTCCCAACCGACAGTTGCGCCTAAAGTTTCGGAAACCGCTCTTACGGGAACATATGTTCTGTCATCAATTATTTTAGCAGGTACGTCAAGCTGAATTTGGTCAACCCAAATTGCCGAACCGTCTGAATTATATACTCCCGTACTCATAATTTGATTATCAACAGGCACGCATATAAATTCGCCGTTTCTTTCAGCCCAAACCGTTCTGCCGTTATTGTCCCACGACACATTTGCACCAAAGGCCTCAAATATCGCTCTCATCGGTACAAGCACACGTTCGTCAATATTCTTCGGATTAACGTCACATTCCAATTTTTCGCCGTCAATATATACTTCTATAACGTCATTAGCAAAAGCATTTACGCACGGCAACATAATTATTCCGCTTATCAAAAGTGCAATCAGTTTTTTCAAGATAATCGCTCCTTTATTACAGCATAAATATCATCATTTATATCTTCGACACTTCTTATTTTTCCGTTTTCAACACATGAAATATGTTTCCAGCCGAAACGTTTTGATACGTATACTGCATTATCATAGCTTTTTTGAAGATAAGATATATCACTCTCGTGTATATCCTTTTTATCTCCGCCGTTTGACTTGTTAGCCCTGTCTTTCATTAATTCTATGCCGTACTTTGGCGGCATATCAAGAAATATCGTAACGTTCGGACGCGGAAGTCCGTAAACATTGTATTCAAGGTCGTCAAGCCACGTTAAAAACTTGTCTTTTTCTTCTTGATTTTCGATTTTGCTTGCTTGATGTATAAGATTTGATGACACATATCTGTCCGCTAAAATCAATGTGCCGTTTTCGTAATCCTTTCCCCAATCGGTTTTATACGTTGCAAATCTGTCAGCCGCAAAAAACGTTGATGTGGCATACGCATTCACATCTGAAGGCTTGTCCCCGAATTCACCGTTTAGGTACATCTTTACAAGTGTTGACGACGGGTTGTCATACGCCGGAAAAGACACCGACTTTATTTTTAATTCGTCATTTTCAAGACGTTTTTTTAAAAGTTCCGTCTGTGTTTGCTTTCCGCTTGCGTCAACACCGTCAATCGCTATAAGTATCCCCATAATTTCTCCTAAAATCAGTCTTGTTTGTATTTTTTACCTTTCGCAATTACCGTTGCCGCAAATTTAGGCAATTCCATCATTCTTCCTATACGCCAAGGTTCTTTGCAAAGTCTGTAAAACCATTCCATACCTGTTTTACAGAATATTTCAGGTGCGCGTTCAACTTTTCCGGCAAATACGTCAAGACTTCCGCCAATGCCCATCGCAACGCGTACTTTAAGTGCATCTCTGTTTCTTTCAATCCACTGTTCCTGCTTAGGCGCGCCTAAGCATACAAAAACAATATCCGCACCGGAATTATTGATTTCCTCAACAATTTCAGCCTCTTCTTCAGGCTTAAAATATCCGTTTCTTGTACCGACAATATTAAGGTCGGTGTATTCTTCCAAAAGCTTTTTCTTTGCCTCTTCCGCAACACCCGGCTTACCTCCGAAAAGAAACAGCTTGTGGTTTGTGTAGTTCATTTTTTGCAAAACCTGTCTTGCAATGTCATATCCTGCCGCACGTTCGCTTATAGGCTTTTTCAAAATCTTTGACGCGTGCACAACGCCTATGCCGTCGGCAGTAAGCAAGTCAGCATTATTAAGAAGTTTACAAAATTTTTCGTCTTTGTATGCAAGCATAATTATTTCCGAATTAGGCGTGTATACCGCATGAAACTTATCTTCGTCCAAAAAACGCATAATGCAGTCAGTAGCCTGTGAAATGTTCACCATATCAACGTGAACACCAAGTATGTTTACTTTATCCATGTTCTTCTCCTTGCTTTGAATATCTTTTACGGGCGACCAATGATCGCCCCTACAATTTTTCATATTTGCCACCACTCCGTCACTTCGTGACACCTCTCCTCAAGGAGAGGCTTTTCGGCTCCCATTGAGGGGAGCTGTCGGCTTTGCCGTCTGTGGGGTGGCTTTTTTGGGCGACCTATGATCGCCCCTACTTAACCCTGTCCGAGAGAAAATCGTTCACAGTGCTGTACGTTTGTACCGCCTCAAGCAAAAAGTAGTGCTGTGGGCGATTTAATCCGGACACACTATCTGTTATCTATTTTCGTGTATTCCTTACTGTGTACCATCGACTTATACGCCGGTCTGATAATTCTGCCGCAGCCGATAACTTCTTCAAGTCTATGTGCGCACCAGCCGACAATTCTTGAAATAGCGAAAAGCGGTGTATACATTTCGGTAGGTATGCCGAGCATTTTATAAACAAAGCCCGAATACATATCAACGTTCGCACACATAACCTTATGATTATTCTTAACTTCTGCAAATACACCCGGTGTAAGACGTTCAACACTGCAATACAGTTTAAATTCCTTTTCAAATTCAGGGTGATTTGAAACAAGCTGACCTGCTTTTTCTTTAAGCAAAATACATCTTGGGTCACTGTATGTATAAATAGCGTGTCCCATACCGTATATAAGTCCCGAACCGTCAAAAGCCTCTTTACGAAGAATTTTTGCAAGGAATGCCTTAACCTCCTCATCATCTTCCCAGTGCTTAACGTTTGCCTTGATTTCTTCCATCATACCCATAACTTTTGCGTTTGCACCACCGTGCTTAGGACCTTTAAGTGAGCCGATAGCCGCCGCAATAGCAGAATATGTATCAGTATCCGATGAAGAAACAACTCTTGTCGTAAATGCCGAGTTGTTACCGCCGCCGTGTTCAGCGTGTATCATAAGCAATACATCAAGCATTTCCGCTTCTTCACGAGTATATTTATTATCGGGTCTTATCATATAAAGCAGATTCTCAGCTGTTGACAATCTTGGCTGCGGTGTGTGAAGATACAGACTTTTTCCGTCATGATAATGGCTCTTTGCCTGATAGCCGTATGCCGCCATTACAGGAAGTCTTGCAATCAATTCTATTGACTGACGCAAGATATTACCCGTTGAAATATCATCCGGATTTGAGTCATACGAATAAGACGCAAGTACGGAACGGGCAATTTTATTCATTATATTCTTACTAGGAGCTTTCAAAATCATATCTTCCGCAAAGCCTTCCGGCAATACACGAAGATTTCCGATAAGTCTTGAAAAATCGTCCAAAGTCTTTTTATCCGGAAGATGTCCGAATAACAGCAGATATGCTACTTCTTCAAAACCAAATCTCTTCTCTTTTTCACAGTTTTTAACTATATCTGTAAGGTCATAACCACGGTATCTCAAATGACCTTCCATAGGAATTTTTTCACCGTCATCAATATAGTAACCCAAAACCGCACCGACAGAAGTAAGCCCTGCCATTACACCTGTACCGTCATCGTTTCTCAAACCTCTTTTAACGCTGTACTGCTTAAAAAGTTCCTTTGAAAACGGCTGATACACATCTGATGCCTCTTCTTGAAATCTCTCTTGTAATCTCTTTTTATCCTCTTCCTTTAACATATCTCCACTTCCCTTCCGCTCCGCTATATCAGAGCTTGAAATTTATATCAGACTTATTTGATTGTCCTCTCCCCTTAAAATTCCTCCGGCTGCCGGAATATTTTTCGGTCTGTAATGCTCAATGTCCTCAACTGTGCATTGTTCTTTGTCTACAACCTTAACAACCTTTGCGTCTTTTTTACGCAACGTTATTACCTGTATACCCTGTGTACTCTTTGTCGCTTTAAGCGGAATCTTTTCCGTATTAACCAATAACACTCTGTTATTATCCGACATCAGAACAACATCTTTATCTTCATCAAGAAGTCTTATATCACATATCGGCGACTTATTTCCGTATGCACCGATAAGTTTTTTACGGTTTGTCTTAGTTTCATAATTTGAAAGCGCAACTTTCGCCATTTTACCGTTTTCAAACGTAAACAGCATTTCGCCCTTATAATCCGTTGTTACAACAGTATACACTATTTTTTCATCTTCTTCAAGTCCAAGTATTCCCGGCAGGTACTCGCCCATAGTGCTTACCTTTGCATCTGCAAGGTCATATGTTTTCATTTTATATGCAACGCACTTATTTGAGAAGAATATAAGTTCGGATTTATTTGTCGATTCCATTGTCTGAACAATTTCATCTGTTTCCTTTAATTTATGCTCCGTTGTGCTTGAACGAAGTGATACGGCTGAAATCTTCTTAATATAATTATCTCTTGTTACGAAAATTGTAAGCGGATAATCGTCTATATTTTCCGTTTCGTTATACTCCGTTATTTCCTCACCGCTGATTAAAGTCGTCTTTCTTTCCTGACCGTATTTCTTTGCGATTTTCTTTAACTGGTCTGCGATAATATTCTTAACCTCGTTATCGTCACCCAAAATACGGTTCAGTTCTTCAAGTTCCTCCATAAGTTTTTCAATCTCTGCGGTTCTGTTTATGATATATTCCTTGTTCAAACTGCGAAGTTTGATTTCCGCAATATACTCTGCTTGAACTTCGTCAATGTCAAAACCCTCCATAAGATTAGGAACAACATCGGTATCTTTTTCCGTATGACGAATTATTGCAATCGCTTTGTCAATATCAAGCAAAATCTTTTTAAGACCTGTTAAAAGGTGAAGTTTTTCGCTTTTTTTATCAATATCATATTTAATACCGTTTTTAACACAGTTCATTCTGAACAGTATCCACTGCTGTAAAATCTGCTTAACGCCCAGAACCATAGGTCTTGCATTAATCAAGATATTGAAGTTACAGCTAAAACTGTCCTCAAGCGGTGTCAGCTTATAAAGCTTTGTCATAAGCATATCGGGATCAACGCCTCGTTTTAAATCAAGTGCGATTTGAAAACCGTCAAGACCTGTTTCGTCACGTGCGTCTGAAATTTCTTTCAGTTTGTTCGCTTTTACAAGCTCCATAATCTTGCCGATTATCGCTTCGACTGTTGTTGTATAAGGAATTTCGTTGATTTCGATACAGTTATTTGCCTTGTCGTAAGTATATTTTGCACGAAGTTTAAAACTTCCGCGGCCTGTTTCGTAAATCTTACGCATTTCGCTTTCAGAGTAAATAAGGTCCGCTCCCATTGAAAAGTCAGGTGCAGGCATATATTTAATCACGTCCGCATTTTCGTTTTTCATACAAGCGATAGTTGCGTCACAAACTTCTTTAAGATTGAATGAACAAATATTACTTGCCATACCTACGGCAATACCTTGATTTGGATTTATAAGAATATTCGGAAACGCAACCGGCAAAAGTGTTGGTTCTTTCATTTCACCGTCATAACTGTCTATAAACTCAACCGTATTCTTATTAATATCCTTAAACAGTTCCGCACATATCGGATCAAGTCTTACCTCCGTATATCTTGACGCCGCATATGCCATATCTCTCGAATACTGCTTACCGAAGTTACCCTGCGACTCGACAAGCGGGTGCAAAAGTGCCTCGTTACCGCGTGTCAAACGTACCATTGTTTCATATATGGCACTGTCACCGTGAGGGTTTAATTTCATTGTCTGTCCGACTACGTTAGCCGATTTTGTAAGTTTTCCTCCCAAAAGTCCCATTGTATACATTGTGTACAAAAGTTTTCTGTGAGCAGGCTTAAGTCCGTCTATTTCGGGAATTGCTCTCGATACGATAACACTCATCGCATAGGGCATATAGTTCTGCTCAAGTGTTTCGGTAATGGGCTGCTCGTCTATCGGAGCATATATAATCTCTTTTTCTTCTACTTTCTTTTTCTTCCTTGCCATAAAATTCTCCTATCCTTTATGATAAGTCAAGCATTTCCATATATTTTCCGCCGTTGTCGGCAATGTATTCTTTTCTGTCCGTAATATTATCGCCAAGCAATACGTCAAACATTCTCGATGTGCTTTCCGCATTTTCCGGCGTTACTCTTATAAGTCGTCTTGTTGACGGGTGCATTGTCGTAAGACTCATCATATCAGGCTCGTTTTCACCAAGACCTTTTGAACGTTTAATATCGTATTCGTCACGTTCTTTCGACAATCCGTCCTCTGTAAATTTCTTTAATATTTCTTCCTTTTCGCCGTCTGTATACGCAAAATGTTTTTCACCCTTACGCTTTGTCTTTGTAATCGTTATTTCGTAAAGCGGTGATTCGGCAATATACACCTTGCCTTTTTCGATAAGTGTAGGCATAAGGCGGTATATCATTGTAAGAACAAGCGTTCTGATTTGGAAACCGTCAACGTCGGCATCTGTACAGATGATAACCTTGTCCCAACGCAAATTGTCAAGATTAAAACTTTCAATATTTTTATTATGAGCAGACTTAATCTCCACACCGCAGCCAAGCACTTTTACAAGGTCGGTTATAATATCGCTCTTAAAAATTCTCGGATAATCGGCTTTCAGACAATTCAGTATCTTACCTCTAATCGGCATAATCGCCTGAAACATCGGGTCACGCGCCAATTTACACGAACCTAAAGCCGAGTCGCCCTCCACTATATAAACTTCACGCTGTGAAACGTCCTTACTTCTGCAATCAACGAACTTTTCAACTCTGTTCGTTATATCCATTGTACCCGTAAGTTTCTTTTTTATATCAATTCTTGCCTTTTCGGCATTTTCACGGCTCTTTTTATTGACAAGAACTTGATTTGCGATTTTTTCGGCGTCTGTTTTGTTTTCTATAAAGTAAACTTCAAGCTGTTGACGTAAGAATTCCGTCATTGCGTCTTGAATAAACTTGTTGTTTATCGCTTTTTTTGTTTGGTTTTCGTAACTTGTCTGAGTTGAGAATGAGTTTATAACAAGTGCCAAACAGTCCGCTACGTCCGCAAATGTTATTTTTGAATCGTTTTTATTATATTTGTCATTCTGTTTCAAATATCTGTCAATCGCATATACGAATGCGTTTCTTACCGCCTTATCGGGTGAACCGCCGTGTTCAAGGTAACTTGAATTGTGATAATATTCAAGCATATTGACTTTGTTTGAGAAACAGAATGCAACTTGCATTTTCATTCTGTAATCCTCTTTGTCCGCCCTGTCACGTCCCTCACGTTCCATTTCCCACGTTTCAACAGTTGTAAAGCTGTCATCGCCGACAGTTTCTTTAACATAGTCAACAATACCGTTCTCGTAATAATACTCGAACATTTCCATACCTGTTTCGGTTTCGTTGTAAAGAACGAATTTCAAGCCTGCATTAACCATAGCCTGCTTGTTTAAAACGTCTTGGAAAAATTCAATCGGTATATTTATATCGGTAAAAACTTCTGTGTCAGGTTTCCATTTTTGTACCGTTCCCGTCTGAACGCTTCTTGTTTCAGACTTTTGAAGTCCTCCGACGTTTTCGCCTTTTTCAAAATGCAATGTATACTGCGTTTTGTCACGCACAACGGTTACATCCATATATTCACTGCTGTACTGTGTTGCACACGCGCCAAGACCGTTAAGACCCAAACTGTACTCATACATTCCGCCTTTATTGTTGTCATACTTACCGCCCGCGTACAATTCACAATATACAAGCTCCCAGTTAAATCTGCCCTCGCCCTCGTTATAGTCAAGAGGTATTCCGCGTCCGTGGTCCTTTACTTCTATGGATCTATCCATAAAACGCGTAACTTCTATTAAACTTCCGTAGCCCTCACGAGCTTCATCTATTGAATTTGATAATATTTCAAAAAAAGAATGTTCACAGCCTTCAAGACCGTCTGAACCGAATATTACAGCAGGACGCTTTCTTACTCTGTCCGCACCCTTTAGACTTGTTATGCTGTCATTTCCGTATTCCTGTTTCTTTTTCGGCATAAACTAACCGTCCTTTCGTGTATTTTCGCTTTCAGCTATAAAAATACTATTATATCTTATTAATTATACTACTATATAGGTTGTTTTGTCAAACGCCGTAAGGCAACATTTAGATTAAATGAATGTTACACACTTCTTTATTATTTGTTCAACATTGATAAAACAACCAAATGATTACAGAGAAAATGATACATTGCGTAAAAAAATTATTTTCCTATTGTTTTACGACATTTTTTATGCTAAAATTATACTGTATATACAATGTATATACAGTTTATTAATACATTAATTTTAACGATTTGAGGTTTTAACTATGAATACCGCATATATATATCTTCAGCTGTATAAACTTTTTGACGACGTAACGCCTGTTCCGGTTGACTGCGGTCAGCTTTGTGACAAGGCTTGCTGTAAAGGTGACGACAGCGGAATGTTTCTTTTTCCGGGCGAAAAAGAAGTTTTTAATCTGTTAAATCCCGATTGGGTACGAATTGAAAAGACAGACTTCACATATGATTATAACGGAAAAACATATACCACACCTATAGCTATGTGTCAAGGTTATTGTGACAGATATCAACGTCCGTTAGCCTGTCGGATTTTTCCGCTTACACCGTATCTTGACAAAAACGGTCATATGGATATTATCGTTGACCCACGTGCAAAAGGTGTCTGTCCTATGGCTAAAGGTTTTTATCTTGAAGATTTTGACGCGGTTTTCATTAAAAATATTAAAAAGGCATTTTCTTTACTTATGAAAAACAAGCAATTTAAAGCCTTTATGGTTGAATATTCAAAATACTTAGATGAATTTAAGCGTTTTTATAAATAATTAAACAGTATTCAGAAAGGATATAATTGTAATGCAGGAAAATAACAACGAGAATAAGAAAACTCTAAACGAAAATGACGCAAACAATGTAATGCAAAATTCCGAAAATACAGAAACAAATGATACAGAAGAAACAGATGTTACTCCTGTCAGTGAAGAAAACATTTCCGAAAGCGAATTGACGGAAAATAACGAGTCTGATGTTCCCAATACAATCAGTGAAGAAGAAATAGCCGATAATTACAGTTTTGACGATGAGGAAGACGATTTTGCAATTTCTCCCGAAGAAAATGACGAAACAGCTCCGTCCGAGCAAGACGACAATGCAGACGACGATACAGAAACAGATATTAAAAAAGAACAGAGAAAAGCTGAACTTACAAAAAAAATCAAAGCAGGATTAAAAAAAGCGGCTGTTCCCGCTTTAATCGCAGTTATCGTACTGATTTGTACTTTCATTGCATTTTTCATATATTCCCTTTCTACTATAGAAGAAGATAAGGTTATGAAAAATGTGTACATAGAGCAGTTGGACGTTGGCGGTCTTACATATGACGAGGCACTTGATTCAATAAACGCAACATATCTTTTACAGAATACTGCAATCACATTGACTTCAAACGGTCAGATATACGAAATAAACGGCTCAGACATCGGACTTACAGCAATTGCGGAAGATACCGCAAAAAAGGCTTTCGATTACTGCAAATCGGACAGCACATTTAAAAATGCACTTGCCGCTATTGAACTTATGTTCAAACCACACATAATCGTTCCTGCCGTACAAGTCGATACCGAACAGCTTGACGCAAAGCTTAACGAGTTCGGTAACATTGCACTTGGCGAAAGAAAACAGCATTACGTTGAATTTAACGACGACGGTACACTCACAATATATTCCGGTCAGACAGGTTATAATTTGGACCCGTCAACCGCCGAGCAGGAAGTTATTACCGCTCTTGACAATGAAATTTTTAATAACATCGCGGTAACATTCACTTCTGCCCCACCGGACGAAATGACTGTCGAATCACTTGACGCACTTGTATACAAAGACCCGACAGACGCAAGATACGAAGTCAACGGAAATGATGTAAACATAGTTGCAGGCGATACGGGACGTTACATAAATAAAGACGAGGCTGCAGCAATTATAGGAAATGTATACGAAGGCTGTGAACCTGTCAAATTGCCGTTCTACGTTTCATATCCGACCGTTGACGAAAACACATTAAGAGAAAAATTATTCTCGGCAACATTGAGCAGTTATTCAACATCATACGGCGGTTCGACCACAAACAGATGCGCCAATGTTGCAAGAGCAGCAAGCCTTATAAACGGCAAAGTACTTGCACCGGGTGATGTATTCTCATTCAACGACACAGTAGGTCACCGCACAATCGAAAACGGTTTCTCTACCGCAAAAGAATACGTTGACGGCAAGAGCGTTGACGGTATCGGCGGCGGTACTTGTCAAGTCAGCAGTACTCTTTATTCGGCGGTACTGTATGCCGACCTTTCGATTGTTGAACGTCTTAACCATATGATGACCGTAGGTTATATTCCGCTCGGTCAGGACGCAACCGTTTCGGACGGCGGAGTTGATTTCAAATTTAAAAACAACACCGACTATCCGATTAAAGTTTCGGCTTACACAAGCGGTGCGACAATCACTGTAAGCATTATCGGTACTGATTGGGAACCTCACAGAGAAGTTAAAATTTCAAGCACTTCTTCAACTTCCGGCAAAAATACCGTTGTTCATTCAACAAGATATGTATATGTCAACGGTGAGCTTATCTCAACCGATACACTTAATACAAGTACATATATGCCGCACGAGCCATAATGCAAATTGCATAAATGAAAATAATATAAAACTTAATATTTTTTCATTTTACCCCTTGCAAACATTTTTAAATTATGGTATTATAATATTAATCTTACAGCAAAGACGTTGTATAACAGAGCGAAAACTCTGTTATATTACGTCTTTTTTTGTATAATAAAAACATTATACAAAAACAAAATATTTAAAGAACGGAGAATTGATATGTTTAACTCAGATTTGACAAAGCACCTCGCAGAGCTTTCAAAGCTTGAATTTACAGATGAAGAGCTTGAACAAATGACGGCTGATATGACAAATATCATAGCTATCATGGATAAAGTATGTGAATTTGATACATCAAAGCCTGCCTATGCACTTGATGCGGTTGACTATAAAGATTTAAGGGCGGACGAACATCGAAATTCGTACCCTACCGAAGAAATTGTTAAGAATGCGAAGAATGTTAAAAATAACAGTTTCGTAGTTCCTAAAGTAGTTTAACAGTCAAGAGAAAGGATTTGATTAACGTGGCTTTAAAAAAACTGAGAGAAATGCTTGACAGTAAGGAGATCAGTGCGGTTGAACTTACCGAGCAATATCTTGACAGAATAGAAAAATCAGATAAAGAAATAAACAGTTATATAACAGTGTGCAAAGAAAACGCACTTGCGGACGCAAAGAAAGCACAAGAAGTTATCGACAGTGGCAACAGCGGTGCATTTACGGGATTGCCTATTTCGGTTAAAGATAACATATGTACACTCGGTGTCAAGACAACCTGTGCATCACATATGCTTGATGACTTCATTCCTCCGTATAACGCAACGGTAATGGAAAAATTAAAGAAAGACAACATCGTTATGCTCGGCAAAACAAATATGGACGAATTTGCAATGGGCGGTTCATCTCAAACATCATATTTCGGCGGTGTTAAAAACCCTTACGACTTAACTCGTGTTACGGGAGGTTCTTCCGGCGGTGCCGCAGCAAGCGTAAGTGCCGACCTTTGTGCCGCCGCACTCGGTTCGGATACAGGCGGTTCTGTTCGTCAGCCTGCTTCATTCTGCGGTGTTACAGGTCTTAAACCGACATACGGCACTGTTTCAAGATGGGGACTTATCGCATTTGCATCTTCACTTGACCAAATCGGTGTTATCGCAAAGTCTGCCGAAGACACAGGCTATATGCTTGAGGGCATTTACGGCTATGATGAAAATGATGCCACATCAAGTAAAAAATCAGAGGGCAACTATAATTCACTTATCGGAAGTGATGTAAGCAAATTAAAAATCGGTGTACCGAAAGAATTTTTCGGTGACGGTCTAAATGATGAAGTTAAAACGGCTGTTTTAAACGCCGTTGAATATTACAAAAAACTTGGCTGTGAAATAGTTGACGTTTCACTTCCGAGTCTTGAATATGCGGTTTCGGCTTACTACCTAATTTCATCAGCCGAGGCGGCAAGCAACCTTTCACGTTTTGACGGTATCAAATACGGTCTTAGAAGCGGTCTTGGTGAAGACTTTAACGACCTTATTAAAAATTCACGCCGTGAGGGATTCGGTCAAGAGGTTAAAAGAAGAATTATGCTTGGCAACTATGCACTATGTTCGGGTTACTATGATGCATATTATAAAAACGCAACGCGTATAAGAACGCAAATAAGAAACGAATATGCCGATATATTCAGCAAGTGCGATGTTATGCTTACACCGACCGCACCGACTACGGCTTATAAAATCGGTGAACAGGAAAACGATCCCGTTAAAATGTATCTTGCCGATATTTATACAGTAACGGTAAACATTGCCGGACTTCCCGCAATTTCCACAACCTGCGGTTACGATTCAAAAGGTTTGCCTATCGGTATGAGCCTTATTGGAAAAGCATTTGACGAAAAGACAATAATAGCAGTATGCGACAGATTTGAAAAAGACTTTGAACGAAAGGAGATTGTACTATGAGATACCAACCCGTAATAGGACTTGAAATTCACGCGGAATTATTGACAGATTCAAAAGTATTCTGTACTTGTCAGAATGAATTCGGCGGCAGCGAAAACACTCGTGTATGTCCAAGATGTTCGGGACTTCCGGGTACACTTCCCCTTTTAAATCAAGGTGCGGTAAGGCTTGCCGCAAAGGCAGGTTTTGCACTTGACTGTACCGTAAATAATTACAGTGCATTCGACAGAAAGAATTATTTTTATCCCGACTTGCCTAAAGCATATCAGATAACACAATTTGACCACCCGATCTGTACAGGCGGTTATATAACCGTCACAGGCGGTAAGGACATCAGAATTAACCACATTCACATTGAGGAGGACGCGGGTAAGCTTGTGCATGACGATTATGAGGGCATTTCAATGGCTGACTATAACCGTTGCGGTGTACCGCTTATTGAAATCGTAACAGAGCCGGACTTCCGTTCAATCGAAGAAGTTCAAGACTTTGTTGAAAAACTTGCTTTGCGTTTAAAGTATGCAGGCGTGTGTGACGCAAAAATGGAGCAAGGCTCAATGCGTGTTGACGTTAATATTTCAATTATGCCTGTCGGCTCAACCGAATTCGGTACCCGTGCCGAACTTAAAAATCTGAACTCATTAAAAGCAATCGGTCGTGCGATTGAATATGAAATAAACCGTCAAGCGGAAATTCTTGATAACGGCGGTACTGTTATTCAGGAAACAAGACGTTACAACGACAACCACGGCGATACAAAGGCATTACGTTCAAAAGAGGATGCACACGATTATCGTTACTTCCCTGAGCCGGATATTCCTCCGGTATTCCTATCGGACGAAGAAATTGAGGACATAAGAAAGTCAATGCCGGAAATGCCGCAAGACCGTTTTGTACGTTATACGGAAAAGTACGGACTTCCGACAGATGACGCTAATCTTATTATATCAAGCAAGGAATTTTCAGATTTTTACGATGAGTCTGTAAAAATAAATCCGGACTACAAACAAATTTCTAATCTCATGCTTGTTGAACTTAACAGAAACCTTAACGATTCCGAAAAGACTATTTCAGATGTAACATTCTCCCCTGCCGATTTGGCAGAACTCGTTAAAATGTCAACAGACGGCGTTGTTTCAAAAAATGCCGCCAAGGATATTTTGAAGATTATGTTCAATAACGGCGGTAAGCCTATTGATATTGCCAAAGAAAACGGATTTATTATGGACAATGACACATCGGGTCTTGAAGAAATTATTGATAAAATTATAGCCGAAAACGCAGACAGTGTTGAAAGCTACAAAAACGGTAATCAAAAGATTTTCGGTTTCCTTATGGGACAAGTGGTACGCACAGCGGGTAAAGGTGCAAACCCTAAACTTGCTAAGGACTTATTGACTGAAAAATTAAAATAAAGGTGGAATTAATATGCAGAAAATAGATGGTTCACAGCTTATAAGCGAAATCACTCTTGACGATTTGCAAAAAGCTGTCGGCGGTTCAATAAGCTTTTGTGCTTGCGTGCATAAGCTTAGAAAAATGAGCGGTTTCTCATTTGTAATACTTCGTACGGGAAGATATATTCTTCAATCCGTTTATTCAAAGGATAAATGTACAGGCGATTTTGACTCACTTTGTGAAGGTGCTTATATCAAAATCACAGGTGACGTAAAAGAAGAAAAACGTGCTAATCACGGCTATGAAATAACACTTTCTTCGTTTGAAATACTTTCAAAACCTGCAGAGGAATACCCTCTTCACGTTTCAAGCAAAAAGCTTGGCTGTTCAATCGAAACTTCAATGGCACACAGAAGTGTCGCACTTCGTCACCCTGAACAGAGAGCGGTATTTAAAATTGCAGAGGGCGTTGTGTCGGCATTTCGTGAATTTATGTTAAACAATAACTTTACCGAAATACATTCACCAAAAATCGTTGCGGCAGGTGCTGAGGGCGGTGCTAATATATTCAAATTGAAATACTTTGATAAAGACGCATATCTTGCACAAAGTCCGCAGTTCTACAAACAGACTTGCGTAGCATTCTTTGACAGAGTGTTTGAAATTGCTCCTGTTTACAGAGCCGAAAAACACAACTCTACACGTCATTTGAACGAATATATCGGACTTGATTTTGAAATGGGATTTATCAACGATATGCATGATGTTATGGCTATGGAAACGGCTATGCTTAAATATGTTGTTGAGTATTTGCCGAAACATTACAGTGACGAGTTGGAGCTTTTAGGTGCAACATTGCCTGTTATCAATGAAATCCCTTCGGTAACATTCTTTGAGGCACTTGATATTCTCGGCAAGTCACATAATCAATTTGACCTTGATCCTACAGATGAAGTTAAATTGTGCGAATATGCAAAAGAGAATTATGACAGTGAATTTATATTCGTTGAAAAGTTCCCGGGATTAAAACGTCCGTTCTATGCGATGGATTCGGCAGACGACCCTAAACTTGCCGAAAGTTTTGACTTGCTTTTCAGAGGTCTTGAAATCACAACAGGAGGTCAGAGAATTCACGATTATAACGAACTTCTTGAAAAAATGAAACGTTATCATATGGAGGAGGGCGACCTCGGTGCATATACCGATATATTTAAGTACGGTATGCCACCGCACGGCGGACTAGGTATCGGTCTTGAACGTGTCGTTATGAAAATGCTTGGTCTTGCAAATATCCGTGAGGCAAGCTTGTTCCCAAGAGATATTCACCACCTCGATCCGTGATGATACGGTGATTTTATATGTTTTCGTAGGGGCGACCATTGGTCGCCCTTTTATTTTGCTCATTTGCCACACCTCTGTCTTTTTCTACGACTGCTCCCCTCAAGCTCCTTGAGGAGAGGTGGCACGCAGTGTCGGAGTGATGGCTTACGGGCGGCCGATGACCGCCCCTACTCTCATTCTCATACAGGACATAGGCGAATGGTTCTTTTACCATTTATCAGATTTACTTACGGGGCATTGAGGCACCGTCCTCTACTTTATCTCAACACATCATTCACACCGTTTCGTAGGGGGCGACCAATGGTCGCCCTTTTATTTTGCTCATTTGCCACACCTCTGCCGTTTCACGACTGCTCCCCTCAAGTGGCATACAGCAGTGGCAATATTACACATTAATTTTTAAAACTCCAAAATTTTTGTTTTTTTTATCAATTATGGATAAATCAAAAAAACAATGCAAATAATATTTAACACAAATATAAATTTATTTTGGAGGAAAAGCGATGAAAGCAACAGGAATTGTAAGAAGAATAGATGATCTCGGAAGAGTTGTTATTCCAAAGGAAATACGACGCACTATGCGAATCAGAGAGGGCGATCCTCTTGAAATTTATACAGAAAAAGACGGTGAGGTTATTTTCAAAAAATACTCCCCAATCGGCGAGCTTGGTGACTTTGCCGCAAATTATGTTGAAACACTTGCCAAAGCAAGCGGACACGGTGCTTGTATAACCGACCGTGACAATGTCATTGCAGTATCGGGATTACCGAAGAAAGAGCTTATCGAAAAGCCTGTAAGCAGTGAGCTTGAAAATGTAATGAACGAAAAAATCATTGTAAGCTACAAAGACGGCAAACCCGTTTCAGTCGCTGACGGTGTTGAAAAATACAACGCGGGCGTTGTTGTTCCGATAGTATCGGAGGGTGACACGATCGGCTCTGTTTTGTTCATTTTAAAAGAGGGTGAAACTGCGTCTGAAGTCGAAGAAAAATTAGCAGAATCCGCCGCCGGTTTTTTAGGCAAGCATATGGAAGGCTGAAAAGGTTGCCTGCAACGTAAAAGGTGACTGCAAAAATGCAGTCACCTTTTATTTATCTTCTTCGTTTATCAAATTTACGTCGTTTTTTAAACTTTTCACGTTCTTCATAACGTCTGTGTTGCTCTGTTCTTCTATGCTGTTTTGCCTTATATATTTCGTTCTTCTTTTTCTTTTTCGGTGCAAGATACTTAAATATACCTTTACCCTCAAATTTCTTTGTTTTACCAAGATACAATACAACCGCTATTGCCGCCAAGCAAAGTACCGCTACTATGCTTACAATCGCAACTGCCGCTCCTCCGCTCTTTCTGTCGTGATGTCCCTTTTCCTGCGGAAGTGCTTCATTCGGTTCAAATGACGGCATTGGTCCAGGCATCTCAACCGGTCCTACAAGTGCCGGCTTTTTTGTCGGTCTTGGTGTCAGGGACGGCTTTGGTGATGATGATTCCATAGGCGAAGCCGTTTTTGTCGGTTTCATTGTTCCCGTCACCTTAGTCGTTGTCTTTGGTTTTGTTGTCGTTTTAGGCTTTGTTGTTGTTTTCGGTTTCGTAGTTGTCTTTGTTGTCGTATTTGATTTTGATGTACTTGATGATGTCTTATTTGACGTATTGTTTGAAGATTGTGCTTTCGTCGGTGCAGGTGTTTCAAACACAACCGAATCATTCACGTCAAAATTAAAGAATGTCGCTTTATTCTGCAACTTTCTCAAATGGCTTGTAAGTGCGCACACTGCCAAAGATGTTGCCTCACTGTTACTCTTTCCCTTACCGGTCGAAAATCCACCGTCTTTTTGCTGATACTGCATTAAGCCGTCTACCGCACTGCCGTTTTTAGCAACAAATCTGCCGTCACTGTCAGCATTAACACCCAACGTATCAAGTGCGATAACAGTCATTGCCGTTGATTCAAGGTCACCCCAATCACCGTCTTTGTCCTGTTCTGCCGACAAATAATTAAGTGCGTCCTCAACCGCGTCTTTAGGGCTTAAATCAAGCACATAACCCGTCTGATTTTGCGTTATCGTATACGCACCGCTTGTTTCATAATAAGGTGCAAGCGCCGTAACTGCAACTGCGGTACTGTACACGCTGTCATCAAAACTGCCGTTCGTATTTTGATGTGACAATATCCCTGCAAGTATATCGTTTCTGTTTGACAATGCCCATTCAGGAGTTTCAAAACTCTTTGAATCAAGAGCAATAAGTCCCCACGAATATCCGTTTACACCCTCTTTTACGAGTGGTGAAACATTATCTCTGTAATAAATACCGTCCGCAACCAAGTCACGTCCGCCGACATTTCTCGGATCACCGCCCGACGCTATCGTTGCAAGCACTGTTCTTTGCATAGACGAGGCATTATGTTCTTCGCCGTAACCTGCCGCAACTCCGTCAAGGCCCGCCAAATATCTGCTGTAATCATAGTTTTTACCCATTCGGTTCAAAGCCATAATATAAAAATCAGAACTGTATGATCCGATTCCGTAAAACGGACTGTCCTTATCAGCTTTCCATTCTATTGCTTTTTCTATAGCACTTTTTATGTCGCTTTCACTTGTTTCCGCATTGACGCACACTGTCGGAAACAGCATTGAAGTACATAAAACAACCGCCATGATTTTTTTCTTCATATTAAAAATCCCTTCTGACTTTAAATACTCTATATCAGTTTATCATTATACCATACATTACTAACAGTTTTCAACCATTATTCTTTACAAAATTCATTATATTTTCGTTACAAATTTTATCGTCATATTAAACTAAATTCACTGTTATTTAATTATCAATTTTAACCAATTTATGATATGATAAAATTTAAGGGAGAATTGGAGGTATTTTTATGAAAAAACTTTTATGCACGGTACTTTCGACAGTGCTTGCTATATCATCGGCAGCGGCTTTAAATATGTCTGCTTATGCTGACAGTACAAACACGCAGCAGGTAAGCTACAACTATTGGTATAATTCTTCTACAGGATATACCGATGAAAATGTGCACACACGTCAAATGGAAAAACTTGACCGCGGTCTTATCGCAATAAAAACAGACGGCGGTGTATATTTAAGTTGGCGATTATTTGACAGTGAGGACAACATTTTCGGCAGTGCCGATAAAAATGTGTCATTTAATGTATATCGTGACGGCAAAAAAATAAGCGAAGTCGCAACCAAAACAAATTATGTTGATTCAACCGTTGGTACAAATTACAGTGTTGCACCCGTTATAAACGGTGTTGAGGGAGATAAGTGCGACGCAGTAACGGTAAATGAAAACAGTTATTTTGACATACCGCTTTCAAAACCTGACGATGAAACAATTTATGACCCATCTGGCAATGAGCTTGCTACATATTCATTCTTCCCTGCCGACTGTTCAACGGGTGACGTTGACGGCGACGGAGAGTACGAAATAATCGTGAAATGGACATCTTCCGAACATGACGTCGGTTCGCCTGGTGACCCTGCATATTCCGGCACGGTACATCTTGCCGCATACAAATTAGACGGTACAAAGCTTTGGAAGAACGATATTGCACTCGGTAAAAACGTATATTCAAGTGCACACACAGTTCAATTCCTTGTATACGACTTTGACGGCGACGGCAAATCGGAAGTAATATGTCAAACTTCACTCGGTTCAAAGGACGGACAAGGCAAATATGTTTCAAATGCCGCACAAACCGATGAAGAAATTAAAGCAATAACTGATGAACAAAATTCAACTGCCGATTACAGAGGTTACGGCAGAGTTGTCGAAGGTAAAGAATTTTTGACAGTATTCAACGGTGAAACAGGTGTCGCAATGGACACTATTAATCTTCCGACAACTCGCGGAAGTGAAAACGGCGTAGATTACGGCGACGATTTCGGTAACCGTTCAAATCGTTTTGTATCCGACATTGCCTATCTTGACGGCGAAAAGCCGTATGCAATATATTTAAGGGGCTACTATTTCGGCAGAAACGGCAAACAGCGTACAAGTATTGCCGGTATAAGCTGGGACGGTACAGCTTTATCCCCTACTTATCGTTTTGATACGCAAAAAGGTCAAGATGGATATTACGATGGTGCTTATCAATATGTCGGAAACGGCAACCACAACTGTACCGTTGCCGATGTGGATAATGACGGCAAAGACGAATTTATCACAGGCGCATTGTGTATGGAAGTCAATGACAACAACGAATTTCGTCCTAAATGGTGTACATATTTACAGCACGGTGACGCACTTCATATAGGGAACTACGATCCTACACATACCGGTTTTGAATTTTTCACAGTCCACGAGGACAGCGGAACAAACAGCCTTAGCGGTAATGACATAACTCTGGATTTCGGTATGTCTGTTATTGACGCCGAAACAGGCAATATTATGTTCCACGAAGGTGCGTCCGCCGACACAGGTCGCGGTGTTATGGCGAATGTCGGTGCAGGCGGATATTATCAAATTTGGAGTGCAAAAAACTCTGCAAGACAATCAAACGGCGGCACTGATTTCACAACTGCCACTTCACTTACAGGCAGAAATACACCTTCAATGAATTTCCGTATTTTCTGGGACGGCGATTTATATGACAACTTGCTTGACGGTGCAAATATCACCGATTGGAACGGCCGTAATATGAGCAATATATTCAGTGCCGGAAATTATGATTGTGTTTCAATCAACGGTACAAAGGCAAATCCGTCACTTCAAGCCGACCTTTTCGGTGACTGGAGAGAAGAAGTTGTCTACCCTACCGGTGACGGAACGGCTCTTAGAGTATTCTCAACAACCGATACGACAGATTATAAAATCAAAACACTTATGCAAGACCCTGTATACCGCAGCGGTGTTGCAGCGGAGCAAACGGCGTACAATCAACCTCCGCATGTCGGTTTCTATATGGGTAAAGAAGTGTTTGACACAAGAACACTTACAAGCATAGCCGTAACAACACAACCTACAAAAACTTCATACGTTCCGGGCGAATCGTTTGACAGAACAGGTATGGTTATAAAGGCTAATTATTCTGACGGTACTTCGGAGGAAATAAACACTTATACGGTTTCCGAAATCGACAAAGATATAATCGGTGAACAGACACTTACTGTTTCGTACTTAGGCAAAACGACCGATTTGAAAATAACGGTAAAATCTGTTTCAAGAATTACTGCACAGGCTTCAAAATCAACATACTATCTCGGTGAAAATATCGATAAAAACACAATTACAGTTACCGCACATTACTCTGACGGTACTTCATCGGTGCTAAACTCAAACGAATTTGAAGTGACAGGTTTTGGAAACACGCTTGGTAAACAAACTCTTACAGTAACGTATTTAGGCAAAACCGCATATTTAACAATTCAGTTATTGGACGCAAACATTGCCGCACTTAATACACTGTATGAAACATCAAGCACAGCATCAGAATTAACAACGGCTCAAATAGGCAGTTATGCGGGCGATTTCACGATTGAACACACAGTTAAAATCAATTCAATGCCTGCAGACGGTGACAAATACAAAAACAGTGCAGCAGGATTTTTCGTAAGATTTATGGCTGACAAGCAGACAGGCGGCGGCTGGTATCTTACAAAAAAATCTGATACTGAATTGAATGTTTTTTGGAAAAATACAAGAGAGTCTTCCGTAGGCACAATCAAGCTTGGCGAAACATATACTTTCCGCTACAACTTTACAAATGTCGGCAACGGAAACGGTGCGACTGTTACGTTGACTGTTATTGATTCAACAGGTAATACGGTTGCCTCGGCGAGTGACCTTAACCTTAGAAACTTCTCCGACACAGCAACCGGTAGGACTTCACCTATCACATACGTTCAGATTTATAATCAAGCCAACGAAAACTCAACATCAAGTGTTGAATTTGCAAATGCAAGATATTACACTACAAGCGAAATAACCGTAAACGGTCAGAATGTTGCTTTAAACATCGGTTGCCTGACAGATATGAAAGGATATGCCGCAAAATATTCAAACGGTATTTTGACAGACTTAGCCGATATTACGCCTACAACAACAGGACAATCTACTGTTTTACTTCAATTTGAACCTGATAAAGTGTTTATTTGGAACGATATGACTCCTGTTGATTTTTGGCAAAAAACAGAATAATTAAATCAAAAGGTGTTGCAATATGCAACACCTTTCAGACTGTCGACAAATTGTCCGGAACGTGCAAAATATTATTTTTGTATTTTATAATTTAAATTATAGCTATAACAAATATCAGGCAAGCCTATCTTCGATATACGGCTTGCCTGTGCACTTTTTGCGAAAATAAACTCTAACGTACCCACGTACGCCGACGAGTTCATTTTCACAAAATCCGAACTAATTTCTCGACCTCTGCCAGCGTGTAGACACTTTTGTCTACACGCTGAAAGGTGTTGCAATATGCAACACCTTTTTGATTTATAAATACATATTAATTATCAATAACTTCCTTAGCCATATTAATAAGTCCCTGCTTATCAAGCGGTGAATCTATTGCCGTAATATTATAATAAATTCCGTCATGTTCCCACTCAACGCCTTGTACTTGTGAAATTTCAACCTTCTCCGCGCCGTAGCTGAATACATATTTACCGCTTTCCTCGTCTTTCATATCCTGTTCAGTCTGCTGATAATCAGCCGGAACAACCTTATTTACATACGATATATATGCTATTGCTATGCCGTTATAATCGCTTATTTCGCTGTTTCCTTGGTCTTTATGGCTGTCCGCGTAAGTGTCGGCACTTAACATAACTTTGTCACCGTCTTTTTCATAATCAGCCTTAAACGATTTATACTTTTCTTCCGTTCCGTTTTCTTCGTCAACATACTTATTTTTTCCGTTATGTCCGGCTTTAAATGTATAGCCGTTTGAAAATTGTTCGACAATCTTCGGTGCAAAGCCAATATTTTTATTGAGCGTTTCCGTAACGGGAATGGTTGTATAATCAGGCTTTGTTGATGTACCTCCTATAACATAACTGACTGCACCTTTTGACGCAAATGCCACCGTGCCGACAGCCAATACTGCCGCTGCGATAATGATACTCTTTTTTAAAGATATTTTTTTCATTTTTACATTCTCCTTTTCCAAACTATCCAACGTCATGCAAAGTTTATTATGAAAATTTTCACTTGGTTTCGGAAAGGCATTTTTCCAATCATATTTATTCATCTTCAAGTTCCTCCTTTAAATTTTTACGACCGATATGCAAACGGCTTTTAACCGTTCCGACAGGAATTTTTAATATATTCCCTACTTCTTCGACAGAATAACCTTCTATATAGTGTAGCATTATTACTATTCTGATTTTGTGTTTCAGCTTTTTAACCGCATTATAAAGCTCGGTGTAGTTTGAATTGTCCTTATATTCAAAACTGTTGTTACAGTCCTCTATCGAAACAACCCTTTTATATTCACGCAACTTTTTATAACATTCGTTTATTAAAATTCTTATAAGCCACGTTTTGAAATACTTTTCTTCTTTAAGAGTGTGAATTTTCGTATATGCCTTTAAAACAGCCTCCGAAACAACATCTTCACAGTCACTTTCACTTTTAAGCATACCCTTTGCAATATGGTACATTGTATTCTCTGATTTCAGAACTTCTTGTGTAAATTTTTCTCTGTCCATTGGATTTTACCTTTCTGTATAAACATCAGCGCTTTTTGTTTGTACATTAGTTAGATAGTCATGGGCGGCATTTGGTTCATTTTTATATAAAAAAACCGACGAAAAATTTTCGTCGGTTTAAAAACGTATTTAAGCTGTCATCACGGTTGTTTACCGATGTAAGCAAGGATACCGCCGTCAACATATAGAATGTGACCGTTTACAGCATTTGATGCATCTGAAGCAAGGAATACAGCAGGACCTGTAAGTTCTTCAGCTTGTAGCCATCTGCCTGCAGGAGTTCTGCCGCAGATAAACTGGTCGAACGGATGTCTTGATCCGTCAGCTTGCTTTTCTCTTAGCGGAGCTGTTTGAGGTGTAGCTATGTAACCAGGGCCGATACCGTTACATTGAATGTTGTTAGCACCGTATTCTGAACAGATGTTTCTTGTAAGCATCTTTAGACCACCCTTAGCAGCAGCATAAGCTGATACAGTTTCACGGCCAAGCTCTGACATCATTGAACAGATGTTTATAATCTTACCGTGACCCTTCTTAATCATTGAAGGAATAACTGCCTTTGATACGATAAACGGAGCGTTAAGGTCAACGTCAACAACCTGTCTGAACTCGTCAGCAGTCATATCGCACATAGGAATTCTCTTAATGATACCTGCATTGTTTACAAGAATATCGATAACGCCTACTTCAGCCTCGATTTTCTTAACCATTTCCTGTACCATTTCTTCGTTAGTTACGTCGCAAACATAACCCTTAGCGTCGATACCGTCAGCTGTATATGCAGCCATACCCTTATCAACAAATTCCTGCTTAATATCGCAGAAAACAATCTTAGCACCTGACTTTGCATATGCTGACGCAATAGCGTAGCCGATACCGTATGATGCACCTGTTACAAGTGCAACTTTACCTTCAAGACTAAAGTTTAAATACTCACTCATCTTAAATTTTTCCTCCTTGTATTTTTATATTTAATATAAATATTAACTAATAATATAAATATTAACTAATTTAATAATTCTTAAAAAAGAATTACATTAACGGTTCGGGACGATAGATAAGGTGTGAGAAATTGCCTTCAATATCTCTGTACCAATATGTCTTTAATCCCTTTGCATTTTCAGATACATCGTGTACTTCTTCAACTCTTTCATCAGCCTTTAGCTTTGCAACGATTTCGTCAAAAGCCGCCGGAGTTACAGAAAAAGCAAGGTGTCTGATACCTGCCTGTTTTTCAACGTCAGCGGTTTTATCGTCTGTTGCCGTAACAAACTCAATCATACTGCCGTCGGCAAACTGAAGAAAATATGTACCCTTACCGTTGTCATAAACAACTCTGCCGCCGTACATTTCCATATACCAATCTTTAAGTGCGGCTGTGTCCTTTGAAACAACAGCAACGTGTTCAATACCGTTTACCATTATAACCACTCCTATTTAACATTAATAACTATATCTATTATAGCATATTTTCTGTATTATTTCAACTGATTTATATAATATTTTTACAAAATCTCTTTATCTCCGATTGTCATTGAATTTCTGTGCACATTCATAAAACCGCCTTTGAAATTATCGCAATATTTTTCCATTGCGTCAATAACACTCTGCGGTTTAAGATTATACACACTGCCTACAGAAATACACATTTTAAGCACAAGTATACCGTTATCTTCGCTTATTTTTTCAATGCGATATATATACGGACGTATATCCGACTCTTTTACACCGCTCTTTGATTTTTTCATTACTTTGAGTTCGTTTTGTGCAAGAAGTTTTTCAATATCCGCACTGCCCTCATATTCAAGTTCAACCGTATACACCGCTCTGTCAAGTTTTGTAAGGTCAATTTCCTTGCCCTCAACTTTTTTTGCGGCAAGGATTTTATATCCCGGCGGAAAAGCATTATTGATTGTATCGACAAGTTCTTGTTCGCTGTAATCGCCGTCAAATCCTACTTTCATATACTCGCAGTCAGAAGTCACACCTACCGACAACGGCTGTGCAACCATCATAATCGGGTGAGGATTAAATCCGTTTGAAAACATAAAATTCATACCTGTACGACGTACTGTTCTGTGGAACAGACGCACAAAGTCAAGGTGAGAAATATATTTTACTCTTTCATCTCGCGAATATTTCAATATATAATTACTCATAACAGACCCCCGTACCGAATGATTTAACACCGCAGCCTGCACATTTTTGACGGCAGTTCGGTGTTGTTACCGATTGTTTTGCTTTTTCATTTTCACGCATTAAGAAATTCTTTGTAACGCCTATGTCGATATGGTCCCAAGGAAGAACTTCTTCATAACTGCGTTCACGCGCCGTATAGAAATTAGGGTCAATTCCAAGTTCGTCAAAAGTCTGCATCCATACGTCAAACTTAAAATGCTCTCCCCAACCGTCAAACTTACAGCCATTTTCAACAGCCTTAATTATAACCTCGCTAAGACGTCTGTCGCCTCTTGCAAAAACTCCCTCAAGATAACTTGTCTTATTATCGTGCCAATTATAACGTATTCTTTTTGACTTGATAGCCGACTTTAATGTATTCTGCTTTTCGATAAGCATGTCACGTGTATCCTGTTTTGCCCACTGGAACGCAGTAAAAGGCTTTGGCACAAAACTCGACGTACTTACGGTTATATTTATCTGCTTTGCTCTTTCCTCTTTCGGGATTGCAAAGTAAACTTCAAGCACCTTTTGCGCAAGGTCGGCTATACCGCAAACATCGTCCATAGTTTCGGTAGGAAGTCCAATCATAAAGTACAATTTTACGTTTGTCCAACCGCCTCTGAAAAGCATATTTGTTGAATTTATAATATCTTCTTCATTTATATTTTTATTGATAACATCACGAAGTCTTTGAGTTCCTGCCTCCGGTGCAAAAGTAATACCGGTTTTTCTGACTTTCTGCACTTTCTCCATAAGTTCAAGCGAGAAATTATCAATTCTAAGTGACGGAAGCGACAAACCGATTTTCTTTTCTTCGGTTATTTTAAGCAGTCCGTCCGTAAGGTCACGAAGTCCGCTGAAATCACTTGTTGAAAGCGATGACAGTGATATTTCGTCATATCCGCTGCACGCAAGCAAGTTTTCCGCAATACCCAAAAGTCTTTCCGGCTTTCTTTCTCTTAACGGTCTGTATATATAGCCTGCCTGGCAGAAACGGCAGCCTCTCAAGCAACCGCGCATAACTTCAAGCATAACTCTGTCGTGTACAACCTCACCGAACGGTACAATAATCGTTTCCGGTGCGTATGTAGCATTAAAATCTTTCATTATACGCTTTCTTACTTTCGGTTTAGCATGAGGATTGTTCGGTGTAACACTCTTTACCGTATTATCGTCATTGTATTCCACATCATAGAATGACGGCACATAAATACCTTCAATTTCAGCTATTGCTTCAAGATAATCACGTTTATTTTTCTTACCGCTCTTTTTCCACTTAACATACTCTTCAACAACCTCATGTATCGAATCTTCACCCTCGCCGAGCATAAAGAAATCAAATATATCCGCCACTGGTTCTGCGTTATACGCACAAGGACCGCCGCCGCAAACAATAGGATAGCTCTCGTCTCTGTCCTTTGCTCTTACCGGAATATCCGCAAGCATAAGCATATTCACTATATTTGAATAGCTGAGTTCATACTGCAAAGTAAATCCGAGCATATCAAAATGAGTTATTTCGTCACCTGTTTCAAGTGCAAACAACTTCATTCCATGCTTTTTCATTTCTTCTTCCATATCCGTCCAAGGTGCAAAAACACGCTCACAATATGTGTCCTTACGGTCGTTTAAAGTATGGTAAAGAATTTTAAGCCCCAAGTGCGACATTGCGATTTCGTAAGTATCGGCAAAACAAAAACCGAATCTCACGTCAACATCGGCAGGATTTTTTATGACGGAGTTAAGCTCTCCGCCCGTATATCTTGTCGGTTTCATTACTGCCGACAATATCTTATCTCTTGTTGTTATCATTTTATTCTCCCTGATTAATTATTTCGTCTGCACATTCATTTTCTTCAGCTTTTTTCTGTGCTTTTCTTTCGCGTCTTTCCGCAAAAAATCCGTTAACCTTGTCCACAACTTCGGGTACAAGGTCGATTAGTTTGTCAACAGGCGAAGAACCGCCCTCCATAGGAATCAAACGCACGTTACCGTTATTTATAACAAGAAACGCCATTGCGTCAACCGACGCACCGCCGCCCATACCGCCGCCGAAGTTTTTATCGTCAAGGCTTTGAGTATCGTTTTTCTTTCTGTCAAATTCACAGCCGCCGCCGCCGAAACCAAACGACACCTTTGATATAGGCACAATCATCGTTCCGTCATTGACTATTATCGGCTCACCTACGACCGAATTTGCATCAATCATACCTTTGAAATTATTTGTTAATCCCTCAAACATTTCACTAACTTTATTAGCCATTTTCTTTTATCCTCCTATTGATTTTCTGTATTTTCAAAACAACTTTTACCGTTTTAAATCCTATTGACAAAACATATAAACAGTTTGTCCTAAGTTTGCAATATATGTCCATATCCAAGCACGCATTATTAAAATCAGCGTCAAGCGACACATCCCACTTTTCAAGTTTCATTCGTCTGTCAATCCAGCCTACTGCATTATATACTCCCGCATTGACTGCACCCGTCGCAATTCCCGTATACATTGGGTTTCCCATACCGAATTTTGACGATACATTCAGTTCCTTTATCTTAATTGCGTGACAAATTATATAGTCAAGTAAATTTAATATATCTTTTTTTAACTGTTTATATACTTCTTTTATGAGCGTTATTATCCCTAAAATATCCGATTTTTCTTGCTTTTCTTCTTTGTCGGTCGTTTCTTCTTCGTTTTCAACTTCTTCAACCTTGTCATTCGGAAAAATCTTAAATTTCAAAAACGCATACTTTATAATTACAGATCCGTTATTTTCCTTATTATTATACGAAAACTCAAGAATACAGTCTGCCGGTATAAGCAAAAGTAACATTATAACAGCCACGACGGCTAATATTATATATAAAGCTGTCATATGCTGTCCTCCTTTTGTTATTGTTCAGTGTTTTCTTCGTTTTCCGCAGCAATATTTTCACCGTTCTCATCGATTTCAAGCTGCAGTCCCTGTGATGTTTCAAGGTTAAGACTTCTCAAATCAAGCGGCGGTAAATCGGTAGGCTTTGTAAGTCCGAAACACCTTAAAAACGTGTCTGTCGTCACATATAAAATCGGTCTGCCCGGTGCGTCCAGTCTGCCCTTTTCTTCAATCAGTCCGCGTTCATAAAGTCTGTTTACGCAGCCGTCCGAATTTACTCCTCTTATATGTTCAATCTGACCTTTCGTTATAGGCTGTTTGTAGGCAATTATCGCAAGTGCCTCCATTGCCGCATTTGAAATCGGCTGCCTTCTCTGTTCTCCTAATATTTCCTGTATATAGGTATAATATTCAGGTCTTGAACAAATTTGATAACCCTCAAGAATATCAATTATATTAAATCCTCTGTGATTTTCGCTGTATTCTTTTTTCAGTTCATCGACCGCCTTATTGACTTCGTCAACGCTCGTATCAAGCACAACAGCCAATTTTGCCGCCTTAACAGGCTCACCTGCCGCAAAAAGTATTCCCTCTATTGCATATTTAATATTATCCATTCTTTTTCTCCGTTGTAAGAATAAAGTCATCTGACTTTTCGTCATAGTCCGCATACAGCTTGTTCAGCTTTATCATTTCAAGTACTGCCAAAAACGTCGCAATCATTTCAGGACGTGAATCGTCCGCTTTAAAAAGTGATTCAAACTGTACACGTTTATTATGCTTTAACACTTTACATATCTTTTCAACCATATCGTCAACCGAAACTTTTTCTCTGCCGACAATTTTTGAAAACGCACGTTTTTCGGGTTTTGCCTTGCGAAGTCTGCGTTGAAATATGTTGTTAAACGCATCAATCAGTTCTTTTGTATCGTGCGTTATATCGTATTCGGGCATAGGAAATTTAATTTTTTCAGGCTCACGAAACACCATTTCTTTTGTTGTAAACTCACTTTTCCTAAGCTCCTTTGACGCCTCTTTAAACTGCTGATATTCAGCCAACCTACGCGCAAGTTCTTCTCTCGGATCTTCCTCGTCCTCTTCTTCCTCATTTTTAGGAAGTAACATTTTCGATTTTATATACAAAAGATTGGACGCCATAACAAGAAATTCGCTTGTATTATCAAGATTAGCCTCTTCAATTCCGTCAATCGCCTCAAGATACTGCGCCGTTATCTCAACAATCGGTATGTCGTATATACTGACCTTGTTTTTCTGTATAAGCGTCAAAAGCAAATCAAGCGGACCTTCAAACGTATCAAGCTTATATAATATCTTATCCATTTTTCACCCTATAATATCAAGTTAATCGCACTGTTTAACAGGTTGATAATTCCGTTAAAGAAGAAATTCACACCTGTTCCGATTATGCCGTTCAGAACGCCGGTAAGCGAAAGCACCATAATTAAAAGCATAGAATATCTTTCGTATCTCAGCATAGTGTAATATGCTTTGTTCGTAAGAAACATTCCAAGTACTTTTGCACCGTCAAGCGGTGGTATCGGAATTATGTTAAACACCATAAAGCATAGATTTCTTATCGCAAAAAGCTGTGCAAAAGTTGCAACACCGTTTAGAACGCTTGTACCGAAACCGAGCTTTATACATAAAACGTGAAGTATAGCATATATAAGCAATGCCGCAAAAGCCATAATCAAATTGGCAAGCGGTCCTGCAGCCGCGGTAAGTGCCATACCCTTTTTTGTATCTTTATAATATGACGGATTTACACCGACAGGTTTTGCCCAACCGAAGCCTGTCAAAATCATCAACAACGTACCGACAGGGTCAAGGTGTGCAAGCGGATTTAAAGTCAATCTTCCCTCACGTTCGGGTGTCGGGTCACCAAGTTTTGTCGATACCCAACCGTGTGCAAATTCGTGTCCCGTCAACGCTATAAGCGTTATAGGCACATTGATTATTATGTTTATTAAATTAAAACCAACCATATATTTTTTCTCCTTAAATACAGATAATTATATTATATAATTATTTTCAGAAAAAGTAAAGTAAAATCGCACAAAAAATAACCTCTGAACAAGTATGATTTGTCAGAGGTTATTTTATTTATTCTTCTCGTCTTTTTAAATTTTTAGTTTTGTAATACAAACGCTTGTTTTCGTACATCATTGCGTCGGCACGTTCCATTGTCATAGAGAAGTTTCTGTCTTTTTCCGCGTTGAACTTGGCATAACCGATTGACATAGAAGTCTTAATTCCTCCGCGATTAATACTGTCTGCCATTCTTGCGATTCTGTCCGCAAAATTCTTAACCATATCAATATCGCAGTCTTTTAATACAACAGAAAATTCATCGCCGCCGACTCTGTAACCGATAAAATCAGTACCTTCCATCGCTTTTCGTATCGCGTCGGCACCGTTTTGGATATAAATATCACCCATTTGATGTCCGCGGCTGTCGTTTATATTCTTTAATCCGTTTAAGTCTACCGTAACAATAGCATACCGCGATTGGTTTCCGCTTTCTATGTTGTGCATATCAACCGTAAATGAGTTCTTGTTTTTCAAACCTGTAAGCGTATCCGTATTCGACATATCCTGATACAGAGGATTAGAAATTCTCTTGAATATCGCCATTGAAAAACGTACTGAAATCAAGCAACACAAAAGTATAAGTATTATTACTATAACGCGAAGTATAATCTTGAAAATATATACCCTGTTCGCGTCAATTCCTATACAAGCAACGCCCTTCACCGTTCCGCCGTCCATTATCGGATAAAAATTCAAATATCTAAAGCCGTCCAACGATGCATAAAAAGCGCCCACATCGGCATAATGTGTTGTATACATGTCGTTTATTTCTTTTTCAATCTTTCCTGTTATCTTTTCGTCATTTATAACAGTGTTTATCTTGTCATTTTTCGTATCAAGTATATATTGGAAATCGCCGTTTTTATCTTTTCTCACAACAAATATTTCTGAAATCGCCATATTGTCCTTTACCGCGGATAAATAGCTCAGTGCCGCACCGTATACGCCGTCAGGCACATCTTCAGTAAAAAGTCTGCTGTCAAAATGAGATTCTATGGTTGTAAAAGTAAGATTTGCACGTTCATTGTATGCGTCGGCAAGCATCGAAATCATAACGCCCGATGTAACGAGATATATAACCAGGCAAGAAAATATGATAAGTCCGCAAGTCAGCATTGAAACTTGCACGTTAACTTTTTCTATTTTGTTCATAATAAACTTTTTTAATTTTCCCATAATTATCGTGCCATCTCCTTTTATACATATTTTACATTTTTATTATACCTAATTTTTTATAATTTATCAATATTTTCGTCGAAAAAAATCGGATTTTTGTTGATTGTTCACTATTTTAATAGTATAATGTTAATAAAATCGTAATACAGAATGGAGATTAATAATGCAAACAGCGATACTTATTCTTTTAATTATACTTATTATATGTGTACTTATAACTCTGATTTTTACATTAAAAAACAGTTCAAAGCCGTCTGATTCGGGACTTGAACAACGTATAAACGGTTCTGTCAAAATGTTTTCCGACATAATATCGGAAAATCAACAGGTAATCGGCAATATGCAGACAAACCGTTTTGCACAAATGGACAACGAAATCAAAAGTATGCGTCAAAGCATGGAAAAACACCTTGCCGATATGTACAAAGGTTTCGCCGATATATCCGCACTTTCATCAGGTGTAAGTGATTTAAAAAAAGTCCTTTCAAATGTTAAAACACGCGGTATACTCGGTGAAATACAACTCGGTGCAATCCTAGACGAAATACTTGCACCGGAGCAATTCGACACCAATGTTGCAACCATACCGAACAGTTCCGCAGTTGTTGAATTTGCGGTTAAACTTCCGCACGACGACGAAGGATTTATATATCTTCCGATTGATTCAAAATTCCCGCTTGACGCCTACAACGACTTACTGAGCGCATACGATATCGGTGACAGCGAAATTATAAACCGTTCTTCAAAAGCACTCGTTCAGCGAATAAAGCAATTCGCAAAAGATATTCACACAAAATACGTTGAACCGCCGTACACAACCGATTTTGCAATAATGTTCCTCCCAACAGAAGGACTTTATGCCGAGGCAGTTAATCTCGGTCTTGTCGAAGTTTTGCAACGTGAATATAAAATAAATATAGCAGGTCCAAGCACAATGGCGGCTATGCTTAATTCTTTGCAAATGGGTTTCCGTACACTTGCACTTGAAAAACGTTCAAGCGAAGTTTGGCAAGTCTTAGGCGAAGTCAAGGGTGAATTTGAAAAATTCTATTCAGTTCTTGAAACGGCACAAAAAAGAATTACCCAAACAGGTGACGAACTTGATAAACTTATCGGTGTCAGAATGCGTGCAATGGAGCGAAAACTCCGCAGTGTTGAAAAATCCGAAAACAACAGTTTTGACGATATGTTATAATATATTTGATAAAAACATTATTTATTCTTTAAGCACAAAAAAAAAGCCACGAGCAAACTCGTGGCTTCAGACTGTCGACAAATTGTCCGGAACGTGCAATATATTATTTTTATATTTTAAAGTTTAATTTATAGCTATAAAAAGCAACAGGCAAGCCTATCTTCGATATACGGCTTGCCTGTGCACTTTTTGCGAAAATAAACTCTAACGTACAAACGTACGCCGACGAGTTCATTTTCGCAAAATCCGAACTTATTTCTCGACCTCTGCCAGCGTGTAGACACTTTTGTCTACACGCTGAAGCCACGAGTAAACTCGTGGCTTTTATATTACTTAATTTTTAAATTATCTGCCTGGTTTAAAGAAGTCGGGAACATCTATACTACCCATTCCCGGCTTTAACTTTCTCTTGAAAATTGCATTATCATCATAATCAGAAACTGATGAAGAATAAGACGGAGTCTTTCTGTCGCTTGATGTTGAAGAACCTGCAAACTTAGGTGTAATATTCTTTACATCATTAGCTTTATCCTTACCGCGTCTTAATGAACCGTCAAGACCTGTTGCAATAAGAGTAACCTTAATTTCATCTTTAAGATTGTCGTCCATAGCAGTACCGACAATAATATTTGCCTCTTCACTTACAAGGTCACGAACAATGCTTGATACTTCGCCCATATCAACAAGTGAGAATTCACTTCCGCCTGTGATATTAAGAAGTACGTTTTCAGCACCCTCAATGCTTGTTTCAAGAAGCGGACTTTCAATAGCCGCACGAACTGCGTCCTGAGCGGCATTTTCACCCTTGCCGACACCGATACCCATATGTGCGACACCGCTGTCTTTCATAATTGTTCTTACATCGGCAAAGTCACAGTTCATAATACCTCTTTGAGTAATTACTTCAATGATACCTTGAACACCTTGACGAAGAACATCATCTGCAAGTTTGAATGAATCTTTAATTGTAACCTTTTTGTCTGCAATCTTCAATAGAAGATCGTTTGGTATAGTAACAATAGCGTCAACCTTTTCTGCAAGGTTCTTAATACCTTCTTCAGCGTTTCTCATTCTTTGAGGTCCTTCAAAGAAGAAAGGCTTTGTTACTACCGCAACTGTAAGTACACCAAGAGATTTCGCAGCCTCTGCGATAATAGGTGCGGCACCTGTACCTGTTCCGCCGCCCATACCTGCTGTTACGAATACCATTTCTGTATCTTTTACAAGATTCTTGATTTCATCTTTTGATTCTTCAGCCGCTTGTCTGCCGATTTCAGGCTTTGCACCTGCTCCCAAACCGCTTGTAAGCTTTCTGCCGATATTAAGTACAGTCGGTGCTTTTACATTTGCAAGCTGCTGTGCATCTGTATTGACGCAAATAAATTCTGCCTTTGTAACGCCGGCCTCGATCATACGGTCCACAGCATTGTTACCGCCGCCGCCGACACCTATAACCTTTATTCTTGCGCCGTCTATTGTAGTGTTTTCTTCCAAACCGATAGGCATATCACTCATCTAAATATCCTCCTTCGTAGTTTATCCCCAACAAATCCAACAGGGAAATCTCCGCATATATATTATTTTACTATGTTTTTTCAACTTATTCAATAGTTTTTTCCCACAAATTTTCAAAACGCCGAAAATTTTTACACAATATTATAGTCGTTTTGTTTTTAATTTTTGTGCAATTTTATTTTTACGGCGTATATATCGCCTTTCCGGACTCGCTTAAATCCATTGTTCCGCGGGCATTTTCAGTCAAACTGTTACTCATAACGGTTTCTCTGAACAGTCTTATTTTACGTTCAAGATCCAACTGCGTACCGCATTGTACGGTTATTCGGTTATCGTAATTCATTGTTATGTCAGTCACATCTGTAACATTTATTTCGATAACCTTATCAAGAATACCCGTTGCCTCAAGCGTTGACAGCGATATTTTTGTAATATCGAATTTTTCGTTTTCGTCGGTTTTTAAAATTTCACCCAATTTATAGTCCGTAACCGTCAATCCAGTTACTGTCGGTAATGTTTCACCGTTGTTGCCAGTATCGGTTAAAACTCTCAATTCAGAATTTACAAGCAATGTCTTACCGTCAATTATTATATACGCAGACGGTGTATATTCCGTCACCGTAACTTTTACTGACGGTGGAAATAACCTTTTCTGCACATCAACGGTATCTATATATGGTATTGTTTTTAACGTATTCCTTATTTTTCGTCTGCCGCTGCGGAAAAGATTTTGACCGACAAGCGGTTTTAGCTTTTCTTGGAACTGTTCGGCTGTTACGAGAACATTTCCCTCAACCGATACGGAACGAATGTTAAATATCGGTGTCATAAATAAGAGCACGCTTACAAGAATCACCGCCAAAACAAATCCCAACAATGCACGTCTACGCTGTATTTTAAGACGCTGTTGCTTTTGTTTTTTTTGGTAGCGAATTTTTCGTTCAAGCTGTGTAGGTTCACGCCGAACACTTCTTTCGGGAACATCTTTATGTTCTTTCAAGGTTCTTTTCTCTAACCTGCTCCAATCATATTCAGTTGTAGTTTTTGTAACCTTACGACCGCCTGTTTTGACGACTCGTATATTACGATTATTTTCATCCATACTATCACCCTGAATTATTCTCGTCTGATTTTCGCTCCGCATTCAAGCAGATACTTTTCTATATTTTCATAACCTCTGTCTATAAATTCTGTGCCGCCAATCGTCGTTGTACCGTTTGCGGCAAGTGCCGCAACAACAAGCGCCGCGCCTCCGCGCAGTTCTCTTGCAACAACATTTGCACCCTGCAAAACGTTTACGCCTCTTACAACGGCACTTCTGCCTTCTACTTTTATGTCAGCACCCATTCGTGTAAGTTCATCAACATGCTGAAATCTGTTTTCAAATATATTTTCTATAAATACACTTGTTCCTCTTGCCACAGTTGCAAGCGCCATAAACGGCGATTGTATATCCGTCGGAAAACCCGGATACGGCATTGTTCTTACTATATGTATACTTTCAAGTTTCTTGGGAGCTTTCTGAATAATTTTATCTTTTTCTATTCTAAGCTGTACTCCCATATCCAAAAGCACATGGAGCATTGCTCCCATATCGCGTGGATTGACATTTTTAAGACATATCTCTCCGCCCGTAATCGCAGATGCGGCCAGATATGTTGCGGCAACAATACGGTCGGGCATTATCGTATACTCCGCACCGTGAAGCTTGCTTACTCCCTCTATTTTTATTACACTGCCGCCCATACCGCGGACTTTTGCACCCATACAATTCAGGAAGTTACCCAAATCAACAATCTCCGGTTCACGCGCCGCATTTGTAATAGTTGTAAAACCCTCCGCACAAACTGCGGCAAGCATAGCATTTTCGGTTGCTCCGACGCTTGGAAAATCAAGATGTATGTTTCCGCCGACAATCTTATCAGTACTGCATTTTATATAGCCGTGTTCTTCCTGAATATCGACACCAAGTTCACGCAAAGCCTTTAAATGCAAATCAATCGGCCTTAAACCAATCGGACAACCGCCGGGCATACTTACAACCGCTTTTTTGCACCTTGAAATTATCGCTCCCAAAAATATGATTGAAGAACGCATCTCACGCATTAAATCTTCACATATTTTACAGTCACACATACCTCTTGTATCAACCGTTACGATATTGCCTGCCCTATGTACTCTGCAGCCCAATCTTTCAAGCACCAAATCTGTTTTATCTACATCACGAAGATATGGACAGTTTTTCAAAGTACATACTCCGTCAGCCATAACCGTGGCTGCAAGTATCGGCAGTACGGCATTTTTCGCACCTTGTACACCGATTTCACCGCTTATCTTATTTCCGCCGTCTATAACAAGTTTGCCCACTTTAAACACCTCGCATTATAATATAATTCTCATATGATTATAATACGAAATATCTATAATTCTGTTACAGTCTTATTATTATAGCACATTTCAAAAAATTTTTAAAGGGTTAATTTATAAAAATAATATACCTTTAATATCAATGTAACAATGCAAAATTTGTCGGTTAAAAATTTCATACTATATGATAGATAAATCAAATTTTTTTCTTTTTTTACAAAAAAGTTCTTGACAATACCCACACCTTTATGGTAATATATTATGCGTAGCTTAAACAGATATGCGTCCGTAGCTCAGTTGGATAGAGTGAACGGCTACGAACCGTTAGGTCGTGGGTTCGAATCCCTCCGGGCGTACCAACTCATCATAAACCGTATAAATGCTTGAAATCAAGCGTTTATGCGGTTTTTTAGTGCTTGTGAGAATAAAATCAACGTGATAAAAAGTGATAAAAAACGATAAAATGTTATACTTTTTTGTTAGTCAGTTAGTCAAAAGTTAGTCAAAAAAACAGAGCATGATACAATAAAAATAAGCTACCGACGCAATGTCGATAGCTTATTTTCTTATTCATCTTTCTTAAATTTTAACGCGTTCCTATTTTTGTATTTTTCTTTGGTATCTTTCAAAACGTCTTTACTTAATTGTTTTAACATTTCAGTTTTTTCAATATCCGAAGCTCTTTTGTACGCACTTGTATTCAGAAGTTTTTTACGTTGTTTTTCAACTTCTTTCCGATAATCGTCGTAATATTTTTTGTATTCCGAATATGTCATTTCCCAAGTGTATGATTGCTTATTTTTTGTTTTGGTTATAGTTGACTTTGGCAAGCTGTCTACATAACCATTATCAGAGGTTAATAAGCCATTACTAAAAGAATTAACAATCCCCTTATCTGTATCGGTAATTGCTGAACCTGTTGCTTTTATATCTGTTATAAGTTCTTTACGTGCGGTTCTTTGCTCATCCTCCGACAGTCTTTTTATCGCTTTGTTTGCTTGTGTAATATACGCCGCCTTTGTAGCATACTTTTCATATAAGCAAGCGTTTTGAGGTGTCGGCTCATTTTGATACTTCTTTTGCATTTTATCTCTTTGTTCGTACACACGATTAAATACATCTGTTGAATATGCACTATCCGCGCTGAAAGATGCTCCGTATAGGTTAGATGGATTGAAACCGTCAGCAGTAATCGACCTATTGAGCTTACCGATAATACCGGTATAATTATCAATTAAGTGGTCTATTTTCATCGGCGACCAGTTAAATGTCTGACCTATTGACTTTGCCAATAAAGAAGTTTTTTGGTTGTATTGCTCCTTGTTTGGCTCGTCCTCAAGTGCCGAACTTACTATCGGCGTACCTTTAAAGTCTTTATTAACCATATTATCAACAATTCCGCCTAATATTGTACCTCCTGCAGCTTGATGTACACCTTCTTCAATTCCTCCTTCTGCAATACCGGTAACAGGCAACCACGCAGGTAATGTTGTATCACCGATGTATTGCCCAAATTGATAAAATGCTTCTTTGTCACCAAAAGCGTAATCGGCGGCTCTTTCTGCTGTTGTGTTTAGTATTGCCGCTTCTCTTGCTTTAGGTATTTTTATAAATTTTCCGTTACCTATAGATATGCAGTAAAAATTATTTTTTTGATACTGAGATAATTCTTCCCAACCATCTTCATCTGACGTCCTATTCCAAAATTCCAATAGTGCAGTAGTTAAAATTGCACTGATTAGGTACCTAAGCATATGCTTTGCAATCTCTTTTTTACCACCACTTGTGAATATACGAGCTTGTTTATCCATACCTTGAACAGTCGCATTTGAAAATCTAAATATTTTATTTAGTTTTCTGCCGACCTCACCGCTTCTATTGAAGTTGACGGTTATATCAGACGCGGCATAAATGGCTTGTTGATTATCGGCTCCCTTTTTCTTCATACCTTTAAATTCAGCCAGTCGTGGAATAGCTTCGGTGATTTCGTTGATTTTTGTAACGCATTCTATTGGGTGTAAGAATATTGCTTGTGCCAAACGCCTTGCAAGTCCCGCGTCTTTTGAGTTCACCTCGCGCAAAGTCTTTTTCAGTACGTCAATATTATCGCTGAACATTGACATATGTCCGCCGCCCGCAGCTTTATATTGCTTATAATCGTAACTGTTTCTTATAACGTCCCATAAAGCTGACATATACGCCCCTGTAAAAGTAATAGGATTATTATATGCTTTTGAATTTTTCATTGCAGTATCATAATCTCGTATTGCGTTCGTGGTAGCAAAAACCGGATTTAGTTGCGTTATCAGTGCGTTTGTTATGCCTAAAGTTCTTCCTGCAAAATTCATTATTTTTCCTGTTTGGATCGGTGTTAAATTTGTTATAGCATTAAACAGTGCCTTATCGTGTACCTGATAATATTTGTGCTTGCCTTTATTCAAATATGTAACTATTTGCTTTCCAGGTATAACTACAGGTGTATAACTTTCAACTTGTGTGCCGAATACGTCTTCAAAAGCCTCTGTTAAGTTAAACAAATCGTTTTCGTCAAGACTTTCTGACATTCTGCCTAAGAATTCATCAGACAACTTTTCAATGTTGATTATATTCTTTACTTGGTCTGGTGGCACAGGTTCTATAAAATTAGCAAACCCCGGTACATTGTCCGCATACATGCCCAATACCGCCATAACTCTGTTTCTTGTTCCGAACTTCACTTGCTTTTCTACATTTTTTATAATACTTTCAAGTGGGGATATGATTGTAGCACCACTACCTTTCGCAGTTTTTACAGGACTTTGCTGATTTGCAAAACCACTTTTAAATCCTGTTCTGTTCCTACCGGTGTCACGCATAAACGGCACGTAATGTGGGTACATTTTTTGTAGTTTGTTGTATGTAATAGCATCCATACCGCCCATAGATACTACCCAATATTTTAACATATCTTGTTGGAACTTGTACAGATTTTCCGACGCTTCTTTGAATTCAGGATGATTGTTTTCAAGATTTGCTATTTCTCTTTTTATTCGTTTGCCGTCTTGCAAAGTATCATCACTGAATACACGCTTTAACTTTGCACCTTCTTGTGGTTCAATCCATTCCAAAGAGTGCTTTAATACTAAATATTTATCGAATAAATCTATATCTTTGTGTGATATATCTTTAATGCAATCTATCAACCCTTTTCCGCCTGTCAAATTGCCGTTCGGGTCAACCATTCCTTCTTTAAATATAGTAGACATAGTGGCGTCTACATTTTTAGAATTTATAGCTAAAATATATGCGTCCTTTTTTCCGCTGAGAGTTCCTTTTACCTCTTTAACATAATCAGTAGCTTCTTTGATAGGTGCAAAGCTATCAACCAACTTGGTGTATATTTCTTTCGATATTTCACTTGCCGTTGATTTACTTCTCTTTTTTATCTCTTTGTTGTTGGTCATTGCCGCGTCTACTTTGTCCATAAAGTCCGAATTATAGTATTGTTGTGAATATTCTGATAGAGTTTTTAAGGCTTGAGCGTCTTTCGGAGAAAGAGTTTCGATAAATTCTTTTGAAAATCTCGGTACTTCCTTTATTGTACTTTGCGGATCTTTAACAAACTCTCTCACAAATTCAGCTACCGACTCACCCGGTACTTCACTTTTTTTATATTGCTTCATTAATGTTGGACTTTTTCGTTGTGCAAAGTCGATTATCTCATCAATATTAGCTGACGAAGTGAAATCATATTTATCATCAAGCAAATGTCCTAATTCGTGAGTAGCTGTCGGCAAGTCATTTGCTATACGAAGTCTTACAGCTTTCGGAAGTTTCTTAAACTCGCCTTTAGCTCTTGTCAGTGACAAATTGCCTTTTGAAATAGGTATATTGAACTCTTTTGAAATATACGAAACAATATCGCCTAATTTCTTATTCTTTTGTTTTTTGCTGTTTTGCGTCACATCAGATGTCCAACTGTCAAGGCTATTAGCTTGTTTTGAATAACGTATGTCTGCACTGCTTTTATCTGATGTTTTTTTGCTGTCATCTTCAACACTTTCAATCTGTTTTTCTTGTTCTGGTTTCTTTACTTCCCAACCATTACCGTCGTCACCTTTGTTATACTGCATTTCCGTTTCTGTTCTGCTATAAGGCGAGTATTGCATAAGCTCTTTTATAATATTTTCAGTATTAGTCTTTGTCGGTATGAAGAAACGTGTTTGATACGAAATACGTTCGGAAAATACGCCTAATTTTTTTATGAACTCATAATTTTCAAAACGAGGACCTATAAGTTCAATACGCTGTTCGTTTGCTACTTTTCTTTGTTTTAGGCTCCAACCGTTTTCAAGATAAACAACATCACCGTTTTTAATGCTATTCATAACACTTGATACATCTACTTTGCCTTTTGTTCTGTTAGCCCCTAAACGTCTAAGAATTGAGTCTATAGCATTTTCAGGTATAACACGACCTATAAGCACATCGCCATTATCAGTAAGTATTCGATATACTTTAATATTTGTTTCAGGTAATTTATCCCATACCGGAAGCACAGCACCACTTATAAGATGTACATTTTCTTGACGATATTCAGGCATTTCTTCAAGCCTCTTATTCCATAAAGCTTTAGCTGTTTCATTATCTATCTTATTCCAACGTTGGCTTACTTGTTGTTCGCTTAAATATACTGTCTTACCATATTCTTGTCCTTCTGCCTTAAAACGACTTACAACATTACCGTTGCTATCTGTTTTGTTTGCGATTTGAGTTATCGCTCTTACTCCTCCGTTTGCTTTGTTCTGATAAAAGCCTTTAAATCTTGGACTATCGCTTTGTATATCGCTAAATTCGTTCTTTTTTATTTTCTTATCTGCAACAAGAGAATAATACAAAGTTTCAGCACCGCTTAACTTATCTGTATGTACGGTTTTGGTTTCTTTGACCGATACTTTATCGGCTTTGTAGTTTTCCATACCTTTATCAAGTGTGCCGTTTTGTTCAGCCTCTGCCATTGCCATTTTCAACTGGCTGTCAAACTCATCAAAAACTTCGTTTTGCTCATCATATTCTAATGATAATATACGGTTAAGGAACTTGTTTATACTTGTCAAATCGTCAGAATTTTGATTAATCGAACCGTCCGAACTGTATACGTTAAGTCCTAATTTTGAAATAATTTCTTTTCCGTTGGTAATATCATTTATACCGCCCTTAGCCAATGCGGTAATATAACTTTTTAACACTGTTGCAGAAAAAGCATTTTCAAGGTTATCATCTTCCGAAAACATACCTTGACTGCCTGCTTGCCTTTGACCTTTCGTAAGCGAACCTAATTGAGCAAGTCTTTTTGCTATGGTTGAGATAAAACGGCTTTGTCCTTTCAAATCGGTTGTTACAAGTTTGAATATAGGAGCCGATACTTGGTTACTTCTGTGTGAACGTCCAAAACCTTGTACCGCCGTCGACGCTTTCCAACCTGCCTCAAGCAAATAATGTACACGTTGCTGTTGATTTTTGACTGCTTTACTTGCGTGGTAGCTCTTTCCTGTACCTCCTGCTTCTGAAAATATCATTATACGCTTTTTGCCGTTTTGAAACGCTTCTACGTCGGCGCTTCTTGTGTTATTACTAAGTCTTTGCTGAACATTTTTTCCGTCAACATTAATTACTCGTGAACTTCTGCCGGTGTTTTCTGCAACTAAATCTGTTCCAAACGCATTGATAATCATATCTATAGGCGATGACGGTGCTTTCATACTGCCTAATTGGTCTAACAATGTGTCACGCTTTCGGACTGCTTCTCTGTTTAATACAGGTTCGCCTTTACTATTGTACACCGGTTTGCTTTTCACATTGCCTTTTTCATCTTTATATTCCTCGTATTGTTGAACAGGGAATGATTTTTCAACGTATTCCATAAGCATCTGCTTAGGTGAAACATCATAATCATCAAGCGTCAATCCTTCTTCGTAAAGTCTTGCAAGTTCACGCTTACCTTGTGCTTCGTTTGTACTTGTAAGTTGTATGATACACGATTTACCTTTAGCAAGCTGTTTTTCTATATCTTTAATAACGCTCGGTGTTTGCATTGATACAAGAATTTGATTGAAAAATCTTTGATTTGACGACCAAAACTTTCCATAGACTTGTCCTCTCGCAGTGCCGTCTGACGATTGGTGTGTTTCTTTCAGTGCTTCATTCAAATTCTGAAATACTATTTGCCATGCTTTTGCTACAGTATTGTACATTTTCTTTTGTTCTTTTGTTAATTTGTGGGTCAGTTTATCATATGTAACGTCTTCATAAGAAATGTTTCGTGACAGATAAACACCTTCCATTTTTAAATCCTGTGCAAGCATTTCCATTGCAGAGATACCGCCGCCTTTTATTTGAGATATAAACTCTTTTTCATTTGGGAAAGCGGTACCTTCGCCCCAAAGTCCCAATCTTGTAGCATATTGCAAATTCTCAACTTCTGTTGCTCCTGTGGCTGACATATAGATAACCTTGGCTTTTGGCAACAATTTTTGAAGTTCTATACCGGCTAAAGCTGTCTCACTTGGTTTAGCTTTACCTCTGTTTGTGACCTTTCCGCCGGCATTAGACATCATATGTGCCTCATCAAAAGCAATCACACCGTCAAAGTCTTGTCCTAACCAACTAACGATTTTTTCAAAGTTTGAGTTTTCTTTATTCCACCCTTGCGACAGTTTATTGTATGTAAGATACAATATGGTATCATCTGACTTTAAACTGCTGTCGGCTTTTTTACCGCCGTTGAATTCAACTACCATATCATTTCTGCCAAATACATCTTTGGTATAATCAAGAGTATCTTTTAACAAGTCGTGTCCTTTTGAAATCCAAACAGCCTTTTTTCTGCCTTGATTGAAGTTATCAAGAATAATGCCTGCTACTGTACGTCCTTTTCCAACACCCGTACCGTCGCCGCAGAAAAATCCTCTTGTTTCGCCGTTCGGCAATGTTTGAGAGTGACATTGTCCTGCTCTTGAAACAACTTCAAGTTGTGCACTCGACAAAGTACCTTCATCAATAAGTTTTTGGTCTATATGTGGTTTATATGTTATGTCAGGTGCTTTTACTGCACTCATCGCCGCACTTTCGCTTAATTTTGCAGGGTGTGGCTTTGCGTTTTTCACTTTTAAAGGTGCTACTTTGTATTCTTCAAAAACATTATCAGTCAGTTCTTTTTTCTTTAATCGTTGTACCCCGACACCGTTCTGTCTAAGTCCGCCATTCTTTTCGTTTCCGCCATATCCAGATTGAACACTATGTTCCACGCTATCAGACTTATCAGTTCTTCCAACGTCTTGCAGTTCATCATTTCCTCTTGGTTTTCTTCGTCCGTCAAGTCGTCGTTCATCATCCAATTCATTTGGCTTATCGGCTCTTTGATTAACAGTGTTTCCACCACTTCCATCATTTCGTAAAACTTTTGTCTCCGCATCTCTGTGCTTTGGTACTCTTCCCTTATTTGAGGATTGTTCAGTATCAATTCCACTACTTGTGTCAGATACAGTGCCGTCTCCGACACTACCTTTTGTTCTTGTTGTAGCAATTTCTTTGCGTGTTGTTGTAGTGGCTCTTTGTTCATTTGCTGAATAGTCAAGTATTGGTCGCTCATTTCTTATACCTCCTAAAATGCTTTGTAAATCGTGCAAATCTTCGACATAATCGGTTATAGTATTCTTGGTTGCACCGTTGTTGTCAATAACCATCATCTGAATGCCGAAATTTGTACCGTACTTATTAAAGTTCTTACCCGAAATACCTATATTTGCAACAACATTGTATTTCTTTTTTATGTCATTCCACCAATCTCTAAACGCAGGCGCATCATCAGCCATTGTTTTACCTGTTATAGCTACAAGTCTACCATTAGTCTTTAACATTTTAAGTGCTTCTTCTATGTGCTTTGCACCTATTTTAGCACCTTTCATATTTCTTGTGGTTGACGACGAAAACGGAGGGTTCATAACAACAACAGAAGGTTCAATATCTCCGCCTAATATATTGTTTATCTGTTCCGCGTCCTCGCTGTAGAAATCATCAAACGGCATATTTTTAAGTATTGCCATTCTTCTTGGGTCAAGTTCGTTTACAATTACCTTTGCACCGCTCTTTTTTGCAAATGTAGCAATACCTCCGATACCTGCCGACGGTTCAAGCATTATATCATTTGAATTGATATTAGCTGCATAGTTTGCTAAATATGCAAGCGTCGGAGGCGTAGAGAATTGCTGATAATTGTCCATTCCCTCTGTGCGTTTTGTTTGAGTTGGTATTTTATCAATTATTTCAAACATTTTATCAAGTGTAGGTTCTTCTTTCATATTTAAAATATATTGATTTATACCCAACTCCATTGCGTCATATGCGTCTTTGACTGTGAATGTATTATCGGCTAATGAGCCGTCATATATTTCACCGGTTTTCTTGAATAACATATTGCTTGTGAATTTTTCGCCTTTTTGCAATTTTTCTTCTACAAAATTTGCGACTTGTTGCGATTTTTCGTTTGCACCCTCTCTTACTTTAATTATATCATTTTTAACTGCTTTTTCAATATTATTTTTATTGCTTGTTGCGTCTTTTTCGCTTACTTTCCCCAAAGTTCCTGTAGTCTTTGCATCGTCTGACATATCAACGTCTTTGATAACCTTATAATCGTGTGTTTGCTTAAAGTTTTCTATACCGCCGATATGTGAGAATGTCTGTTTGTTGTCACTCTTATCAAGATTTTCAAAACTCATATTTAAGCCTGTTTGTGTAACTTTCCATTGCTTGCCGTCATACTCGATTACATCGCCGATTTCTAAGTCTGGTTTTTCTTTAATTATATCACTTCCTGATTTCTTTTCAATACTGTTTTGCTTATCTGTCACTTCTTTTTCAGTATTTGCAATGTCGCTTTCAAACGGAGCGTTCATTGCCGAATTTTCATTCAACCACATTCCGTAGTCGTACATAGTTTTACTTATGTCAAGGCTGGTGTTTTTGCTTGTTCTTATTGCATAATAATCATTAAAGCATTTGTTAGGTAATACAGTTTCATCGCCAGTAAGATAATAGTATAATTCGCTGTCTATCGCTTTAATATTTTCTCCACCTTGCTTGTCTTGCTTTAAGTCACGTGCTTCTTTTACTAAAGTAAAAGAGTTAATTCCCTTTTTGTTGTACTCAGCTTTGTTGAGTTTGTAAGATTGTTCAACTAAGTCTTGAAAACGCACATAAGACGTTTTAGTTATATTGTTGCTCGCATATTTTTTCTTAACTTCTCTACTCTTTTCAAGTTCTCTGCCGTCAGCAACGCTTTTTTCTATAAGTTCTGCATTAGTTGTCGAACCGTATTCTTCAGTAACTGTACGCTTTGTAAGTTCTTTTATGGCATTACTTTTCTTTAACGGCGTCATATTTTCAGTATATTTTTCAAGATTATCGACTTCGTCAACGTGGCTCACATTATTGCTTTCCGAAACCTTTTTTATATGCTCATTTTGTTCATCAATCACTTGAGTGTTTTCGTTTTTATGCTCATTTTGTTCATCAAATGTTTTATCGTTTTCGACTTTTACCTCTGTCGTTTCTTTTAAATCACCTGTTGTTCCGAAGAAATTGTTAAACACATCAAAAACTTGTTCTGTCGGTTCAGCTTTGAAAATAAAACCAGGTATCGATTTACCATCGGGTGTTTTTGCGTATCTTGAATAATAGCCGCCTACTGCTTTTACTTTTGCATTTAGCTTTTTATATTCATCTGCTGAAATTCTCTCTTTTAAGCCTATAATCCATAAATCCTCGCCTGTTTTGGTATGCTTTGTTTGTGTGAGGTTACATTTATCTTTCAAATTTAATGTATCATTTTCTGTATCTCGGCGTATACTACTATTGACAACATCACTATCTTGTGATATAATATTGTTAGTAGAGGATTTATCGTTAATAATTGCCAACCACTTATACAGTTGGGGATTCACTTGCGATAAATCCTCTTTTTTGTATTTTATGTTTACACCTTCACCGGAAATCAAGTTTTTAGTATAGTTATCATTGGAACTGAACATTGTTACAACAACATTGTAATCTTTGTATTTGCCACCAATATCTTTCGTACTGTTAAGCTCAACGGATATTATGCCATTATTTCCTTTTTTTGTTTTGACTGTTGTGAACAAGTTTAGTTTACCATTTGCAAGCTGTATAATTGCGTCGGGATTTTGTAGAAAATCAGGTAATTTTTTTGCGATTTCCGCACCTAAATTGTGATAATGTCCCTCAAAAACACCGTTTTTTCTAACTGCAAGATATAACTTGGTATAATTGATTATCACTTTCAGATCTCTTGCACCTTTAACATTGTCAAGAATGACGTTAGGGGTATTTTTTAATATCTCGACCGCAACTCTATTATCTGCGAGTTCTTTTGCTGTTTCATCAGATACAGAAAGAATATTATCCACAGTATCATTATAATCTTCAAGTAATTGACCTACAGGAAGTGTTTCATTTGTTTTGATATCGGATTTAGGTATTTCTATTGTGGAATTGTCTTTTTGAGTTGCATTTTCCACCGGCGCTGCAAGGGGATTGGCACTGACCATTTCTTTAGCAGAATTTTCTTTAACTTGCAAATTACTCTTTATTGTATTTAATGCGTTTATAAATTGTGATATTTCGCCCCCTGTCTTTGTTATCCCATCATTGTCGTTATGCAAATAAATCGAATATCCACTTGTTTCATTTTCGACTTGCTTCATAAATTCAATAGCAGTGTCTTGATTAGGGAATATTGCTGTTGCGTTGCCCGTCGGCAAATACGATACAATATAACTACCGTTTGAACTTTGGTGCGTGCCAAAACGACCGTATGTAACTCCTTGTTTTGTTTCGTATTCTCCATTTTTCTGTTTTACTGCAAACGACGTTTCACTTAGTTGGTTCGTATAGTCAATGCCTTGTTCTATAACATAACCTACATTTTGTCCATTTTCACTTACCGGAGCAAATTTTATATTGTTATTTGCATTTTCACTTATATTAAGTGAAGAATAATCGCCGTTTTCCACGTCTTGCACTTGTGCATTTAAAACTTCGTTTGCGCCATATACATTGTTATGTAGATTGGTGTTTTTCTTTATTCCCTCTCTTAAAACATCTTTAAAATTTCTGACTACAGTTTGAAATTCTCTGTTTCCGTCAAGTACACTGTTTCCGGTAAGAATTTTATTTACAAGTTCGTCGGCAAGGTTATCTGTTTCTTGTGATAAAGTAGTATAACTACGTCCGTTTTTCTCTGACATAGCTTGCACAAAGTCATTCGCATAGTTACTTACATAATTTTTGTCGAAAAGATTGTCATTGCTTGACATAAATCTTGTATTTGCCTCTTGTATACCTGTTGCATTTTCAGATACATTTAAGCCGACTTTATTCATTGCATTATGTACTTCATCTGTAACTCGATTTACAGACGGCTGTACACCGTTTTCTTGTGTGTCGTTAAATGCAGTGTCAGTTGTAGTTGGTGTATCTGCGCTATTAACGCTGTCTGCTGTATCATTAATAATTGAATTATCGGTGTTAATTTCGGAAGCTGATACATCATTCTGTTGTTTTTGATTTTCATTAAACTGTTGTACTTGATTAAGCTTGCTTTCGTCGGCTTGGTTTAGTATAAATTTGAATTGTTTTACTGCATAATCAAAAGCACTGTTACCGTCAAGTTTACTTTCCCATGTAAGTATCTTTTGAGTTAATTCATCAGCAATATTGTTGTCAAGAAAATCACGATTCGGATAATTGTCACTCTTTTGAGCAACCTCAACAAAACTATTCGCGTATCGTCTGACAAAATCCTTATTATACCCTTGCGGATTGTTTTCTGCGACAACATCAGCTTTGCTTACGCTGTCTTGAACTTCTTTCGGTAACTTATCTGTTTTTTGTGCTTCAACATCATTTGTCTTGACGCTTATAGGTGTTTGTTCTTGAACGGTTTGTATCGGTTCTACTTCTGATGTTTTCGGTACATTTTGTATCGAATTTTTGTTTTGTGGCGTTGAATTTGTATTATTTATGTTTGTAAGCTCTTTTGTGATATTGTCCACATTCCCTACATTTGATGTTTTTGATATTTTTTCTACATCATAAGGAATTGAATCAGCTCTGTCGTAAAATTCTTTTGCTCTGCTTTTGATAGTCCTTAAGTCCTCTTGCATACTTCTTACACGAGTGTCCTCACCAACAAAACGAGCTTTTTCTAATACAGTATCTTTAACTGGCGCATTTCCTTTGCCGGTTAAGTATTCTGTAACAGTATCTGACGGAGCATTATTTTTTAGTTTAAAGCCTTCTCCGTCAAGATACTTAATCATTGAATCGGAGTAATCCATAACATTTTTAGCAAATTGTTTAACACTTTCTACGTCGTTTGTACTTGCTGAATTCATCATACCTTCGTAATCTTTCATCATCTTATCGTTTACAACGTCTAAAGCCTCTTTACTTGATTGCTTGATTTTACCCATATTTATAGCTGATGTAATTGTTGCAAAAGCAAAGGTCACAGCTATATTCTTAGCGACGTCTTTAGCTGTAGGTCTTTCTTCTTTAGGGTGCAAAAAATATGTAGCCGCACTGTCTGCACCAGCGAATGACGCACCTGCAACCCCATTTCTTATCATTTCAGGTATAAATTTATGTTGCAATTTCGTTTTAAACAAGATATTTTCAGCAAAATCTTCAACAGTGGAACTTGTCGCACCGCCTACGGCTCCTCCTACAACACCTATAGCAGTTTCTTTTGCTATATCTTTTGCTTTTTTTCCGTCAGTGGTTGCTTCTGTTCCTTGTTGTAGTCCAAAAACAATGCCGTTTTTTATTGCGCCTTGAACCCAAGTAGGTGTTTTCGCCAACCACTTTACACCTTTCAAAGCACCTCCAACAGCTTCACCTAATCCTATTAGTGAAACTGTAGAACCTGCTAAATCTCCGACGGTACTTGCTATTGGGTGTTCTTCTGATGATTTTGCATTTGCTTGTTTTTCACTTACGTAATCGTTGACATTAAGCCCTGCTTCTTTATATTTTTTTTGTGACTTTAAATTATCAATCGCACTTCTTCCGCCCAAAGTCGCACCGTCCATTAAACTTGTTATAAATGTATCCGGTGCATTTCCACCTTCTTTTGCTGTGTTTTTTCTTTGATTATTTAATGCAAGTTGCTCTAATGTTTCTTTATCTTTTTTTACTTCTTTGCTAACGCCTTTTTCATTAGGAAGCCAGTCATAACCTGCTTCTAAAGGGTCGTTATGTGGAATACGGTTAAAATTATGTTCTTCTGCCCATTTTGAAAAATCATCATAAGAAAAATTATTTGGATCAATGCCATATTTATCATACATAGCATTAAGTTTATCTTCTTTTTCTTTTTGGTGTTTTTGTTTTGCCTCTTGGTATTTCGGCATTGTTTCAAAAGTAGATTTACTTGTTTCTTCGAAAAGATTATTGTCCTTTTCTTTGTGCCGTGTTTTGCTTTTTTGTTCAGAGGGTACACTTTTTGGTGTGTACCCTCTTTTAACTAAAATATCCTGCAATGATTTCAAATTACTTTTTAAATCGGTATTTTCTCTTGCTGTTGATGCAGATTTATTATATCCTCTTTGTGACATAATATTTTGTAATGATTTTAATTTCTCTTGCATATTACTCATATTTTAAGCTCCTCTTTGGTTGTAATTATTTTATTAAAGAACCTGCATTATAAATATCATCATCGGTTAGACCTACTGAATGGAGTAAATCTATACGTTGTTCATCTGTAAGACCGTCCGTATTAGCTGTATTCATCGTCAAAACTTTCTTATAATTGTCCGGAATTGCAGGATTGATTTTGTATGTACCATCAGCATTGACTATAAACATATCTTTTTTTCCCATTTCTTGTGCTGCGTTGTTGTTTCTCTGTATCCAACTGTTAAAGAATTCTTTTGTTATTCCATCCACTTGACTACCGTTTTTTGACGATTTAGAAGAATTAGACGAAGAGGCTGTATTTCCACCTAACGCACCATCCGTCTGTTTGTATGCGTTTACAGTGTTATTCATTTCTGACGTTTTTTCAGCTATCGTATTCTTCGATGCATTGTTTGCAACAGCCATTTCATTCTTGGCACTTGCGTCATTAACACGAATTGTATTATCGGCTTGATTATTGTTAATACGGATTGTATTGTCAGCCTCAATACCTGGCATTCTTTCTTCGTGGTCGTAACCCATTTGTGCAATATCCTTGCTGTTTTTAAGTTCTGCGTCAAACTGTCTTGCGTCCTCTGTTTGCGTATTCGGAACACCGTAATCACCGTCATCATATTGACCGTATTTACTGTAGTTGTTCCAAATTTTTACGCCCCTTGCAACTCTCGCCGCCTGTGCTGTCTGTGTATCGCCTCTTGCGATAGCTTGTTCGATTACCTTTTTATAGTCAATATCTTCTATCGGATTGCCGTTATCATCAAAGAATGGATTTGAAGAATATAGCATACCCTTAGGAATTTGACCTGTAACTTGTGCTGTTGTTGCGTCACGTGATACTTTACCGTTAAGTACAGTTTCATTTCTTTGTACTTCGTTATTCTTTGCTGTTTCGTCTCTGTTGAACGCATTGTCGATTTGAACACCCATATCGGATAGGATTTTTCGCGCCTGTTCAATTTTTTGTGTTGAATTATAAGCGTTTTGCACCTTTGCATTATACGCGTCTAATACATTCTGTTGCGCCTGTGAGTATAGCGCCGCTTGCTGTCGCATTGCGTTTGCGGCACTGTAACTGTCAACATTACCGCCGTTTGAGGCTGTACCTAAAGCAAGCTGATTATTTCTTCCCTGTATAGCTGATAGATTATATTTACCAAGTATTGCTTTTGCCTCATCGGTAGACAAAGGATTAGCTTTAACCAAGTTCATATAGTCGTTATAATCTTGTGTATTTGTTTTCATCAAGTCGTTATAATGGTCGAATAGATTACTTTGCTGTTGACCTACAAGGCTTGATGTGGTTTGACTTTTGCCTGTGTCTTGAACATAGTTTTTAAAAGCATTATCAAGCGTACTGTTATCCCAATAAGATACCCCATTTGAACCTACTGCCGACGGCTTGCCTATGTTTTTACCACCTAAGCTAACCTCACCTGTCGTATCGTTATATTGAAGTGCATTGTCTATATCGCTTCGACTTAAACCGTACTTTGAGCCTAAACCGTAAAAATACGGTCTAATCGCACTTTTACCGCTCTGTGCAAAGTAGTCATTAACATACTTCTTTGACGCGTCATATCCACTGTTATAAAGCGTGTCAGCAAGCTTTGTGTCGCCATTTTCACGCATTTGTCCGTAATAGTTTTGTGCCTCGTTTGCTATTTGTGCCGTTTTCTTTGTATCGCCCTCTGCATTTGCATTAAGCCAATTACCTTTTAGCCGTAATATTGTATTTACGGCGTCTTGCGTATTATATGCCATTCGTTTTACCTCCTTATGCTATTCTTCTTGCACCGACATAGTCGCTACGTCCTGATAAATTGCTGATTTTAACGACATCACCTGTCTTTGGTGCCTGTATGTACTGTCCGTTACCTATATAAATTCCGACGTGTCCCGGAGCTGACGTACTACCGCCCGAACCTCTGAAAAATACAAGGTCGCCCTCTTGCAAGTTATTCTTGCTTACGGCTTGCCCTACATTTATTTGGTCGTATGTTGTTCGTGGTATATCAATACCGCTTGCTTTCGCCGCGAGTTGTACAAGACCGCTACAATCAACGCCACTTGACGAAGTACCGCCGTATACATACGGTGTTCCCAAATACTGCTTTGCCGCCGCAACAATCTGTCGTCCTTTGGAAGAACCGCCTGACGAAGTGCTTGAATTATTCGCATAACTCAATCTGTTTAGATAACTTCTTGATGAATTACTTGATGAATTACTTGTATTTGAACCGCTTACACCCTTAGCTGTGTTGTATAGTTTTCCCATAATAGAACTTACCTGTGTCGCCCAACTGCTATCTATTGCTCCGCCGTCTGTGTATGCATACCCCATTCCTTTCGGATTGTTACCTGTACCTGCTGAATTAATTGACTTTGCACCATACCCATTGTAGTATGTTTTCATAAATTCAGTCGCAAATTGAGTAGCACCTTGTGACATCTGACCGTATCTATGGGCGTTGCCCTCAGGATTAACATTTGTAGCACCGTAACCCCAAATATTATTGGTTTTCTTAGCTATGTTTGAAGTACCCCAACCGCTTTCCAAAGCTCCGATACCGAGTATTGCCAAAGCGCTCATACCTGTTGTTTTTTGAGCATTGTATATACCCTCTGCGTCACTTGTTGATATGACTGAACTGCGGTTAAAGTGCTTTTTAATGATTTCGGCTATTTGTGCTGTTGACAGTTTCGGAAGTTGCGTTGCTACGTCAAGACTTCCAAGCGACGAGCTGTCAAGATTTCCGTTAAAACCAACATTATCATCACCGTTTGAATTAATAGTACCACTGCTAAGAGCGGTACTATTTTCATTTTGAGTAGAATTTGATGAATTTGACATTGTGTTTGTTGGTTGAATACCTGTTGCTTGTGTTATCCATTCTCTAACCTTATCGCTTGTCGCACTACTGTTTACAATCGGCTTATAATCAGCCATTTTATTTATAACCTGTCCGTCTCTTTTGCTGATGAACGGGTTAAAGGAATTTATGTTCGGTGCCGTTGCTGTATTTTGCTTTCCGTACAATGTATCAATTTTGTTTTTTAATTGATTACTCTGTTGTTGTGAATCGAAATTAAAAAGGCTGTTTACCTTATTTCTTATTGTATCTGCCAAACCCATAGTCATTTACTCCTTATCAAATCTTGATTTTCATAAGTCCTGCAACAAATTTAACTGCACGATATACAACAACACATACCCACAATTTTGTATTGTTTAGATTAAGGTGCGCGTCGTCTGCGCCTGATACAATACCGTTATCCAAACACCACTGAACAGGCTTATGCGCCCATTCGGGCATATTACTGTCAATGCAATCGTAAATCATTTCTGATTTATCTGCCTTTTTCTTGTCCAACTCATTAATTTTGCTAAGTAGTTCCTCATATTGTGTCATATTCAATTCCTCCTTGTTTGTTTTATCCTTTGTCACTTGTCCTGTAATTCCTTTAAAAATCGCCTTTGCAAACTCTGTCGCACCGATTTTCTTGTATTTATTTGCGTCCTCTGTATCTACAAAACACACTTCAACAAGCATAGCTTTCGCGTCACTGCGATGTACCACATACAACTTAGAGCCGTCTTTAATACCTCTGTTTTTAAAACCTAATTCACTTATCGCCTTACAAGTATTTGTTGCCTCATCAAACTTTTTACCACCGTAAGTCCACACCTCTGTACCTTGCCCACCGCCACTGTTAAAGTGAATTGATACAAACAAGTCAAGTGACTGTGAATTTGCCATATCAACTATCTGTCTTAGATTTGAACTTACTGTCGGTGCATAATCATTTGTGCAGTCGTGTACTGTATGCCCTGCCTTTTTTAGTAAATCTTCAAGTGCATAGCCAACTTTCCGTGCCTCTACGCTCTCATCTATGTAGCCGACAGCACCGCAACCGACAGTACCGCTTACAGTGTGTCCGCAATTTATTCCTATTCTCATATTTCCTACACCTCTTTCAATTCAATATCTTCCATTACTGCTCGCGCCTCTAAAATTGCCAAATAGTCAGCCATTGCGTTTAGTTGTATGTTATATGTACTGCGTGGACACGTTGGGGAAAATTTTAGTTTTCCCCTGTCCCATTCCTCCAACATTTTCTTTAACCCTTTGAATCTATTGGCTAATTGATAATATTCTGCCTTGAAACGTTCCTTGTAATCTGCACTGTTCATCAGTGCAACAGTATCTTGTAGTGTCATAGTTATTCCCCTTTCTTCCCATCAAGTTCCGATGTCATTGTATCAAGCCATTTTTCAATACCGTTTCGTAATTTGCTCGGTATCGGCAGACCGCACAAGCACATATTTTTCAGTATTGAAATACTTTCGTACATTATGTACAGCAAGCAGAAAAACTCACATATGCCCACTTGCGTAATGCCTATATATTTAAGCACTTCTTCCGGCACAAACGGTAGCATATTAAAGCCTATCAGCTTGTCCAATACCGCCAAAAATACGACCGATATAATCATTGCGATTTTTCTTATTGCTCCGTCTATGCCAAAGCAACTGTTGAACTTTTTTTCTTTGATTGCCCTTAGTAGCCCCAAAACTGTATCTAACATAACCGCAATAAATACGGTTTTAACGAATAGATTACACGCCAATGTAACCCAAAATATATTGATTGTTTCCCAAATGTTCATTTATTTATCCTCCTCGCGTATTACTACTTCTTCTCCACCTTGTTTGAATGTGAATAGCAGTTTAACCTCTCCGCTTTCATATTCTCCCACATCTATTATTTTTAAGGCTTTAGTAACTCTACAAACTCCACAATATCCTTTTTGTATACTTCCGTTGAAAACAAAAACAGAACCTAAATCATCATTATAGCGAATTTGTTCTATTGCTTCTGTATCCGGGTCTGCAACCACATTTTTTATGATAAACAAGTCACCTACTTTAGCTACTGTGTTTATCTTCGCCCCTATATTTTCTGCAGGATAACATTCCAAAATCGGTATGTTTATTGCTCCTATTTTTATTAGATTTTTTATGGTTTGGTCAAAATTCCATTCAGATTCGGAATATTCACCGTTATTTATCCAATCATAAACATCTCCTGCAAGTTTGCTTCTTGTAATAGCCTCATCTGCAATATGCACGGTTTTCACTGAATTACTTCCAAGTGTTCCTGTTTCACCTTTTTCGCCCTTGTCGCCTTTGTCGCCCTTTGCACCTGTATCACCTTTCAATCCTTGCGGACCTTGTTCTCCTGTGTCGCCCTTAACACCTTGTATGCCTTGTGGTCCTCTTATCGTACCTTTGTATTGCCACTTTACGTCTTCACCGCTACCTGCTGTAGTAGACTGATAGATATAGCCATAATCGGTATTAAGGTACACATCACCCACTTTAACAAGAGGACAATCCGCATATGTATAGTTGATGTTTTCAGACGTACCGCTTAAAGCTGTGCCTGTATACCACAAGCTACCGTTCATATTTACATTGCCTTTGCCTGTGCCGATAAAAAACTCGTTTGTATCACTTGTGTATGCCGGCTCAGCGAACGACAATGTTGGTAGTAACTTTCTCAGTCCACGTCTAAATTGAATTTTATTAGCCATTTTTTAACCCTCCATAATTTCTTTTTTGTCTTGCTCTGTTATATCTCCCGACTTGACGAATATGTCAAGGTGTTTCTCTTTGTAAATGCCCATTTGATAGTATTTACGTATCAATGTTTTATTCACCGTCAACACCTGCTTTCAATTCCGCAATCTGCAACATCAACATTGCGTTGATTTCGTCCTGTGACATTGTTTCGTCACCGTTCATAACAGACTGAACGTGCTGTTTTAATTCCGACATACTGTCAAATGTTTTTGACTGTATCTGCTTCAACTGTTCTGCCGTAGGCTGTTCAAACATAACGTCTGTATGTTGAATTTTTACGATTTCTGTGTCCATATCGAAATTGTCGTCAGTTTCGGCGAATTTATCATTGACAATCCTGCGTTTTATACGTAGGATGTCTCTATCGGTATGTATTCCGTACACTGTGCCATCAATTTTAACACCACGTTCATAGAAATACGCTGTTCCGTTTTTCATATAAAATTTGTACATAATGACCTCCTTAGCTCCATGCAACCGTATTACCTTCAGCCACACAACCTTCGTCCAGTCGACCTATTGAGCTTGCACTTGTGACATTGCCCGTTACAACCGACGAAGCGTTAGCTTCGATAACGTACAGATTTTCTAATGCGTTTGTTGCCGCAGATAATAGAATCACATTATCACGACAAAATGCCTTGTTTGCATAAAGGATATTATATTCTTTACCTTCTGTACTATCCGTTGTTATAATAGACAGATTTTTAATATAATTGTTTGCGAATGTTGATTCTATACCCAAATCAAAAGCACAATCACCTTCTTTTACCTTTAAGCCCAAGAATGTATTGTCATTACAGATACTTCTCAATCTGACTGCTATACGCTCGTTCAAATCTAACGAAATAAATACATTATTGGCTGTATTGCCTGCCAGTGTAATATTCCCGATATCACTACTATTGAAAATATTATGATAACAAAGACTTTTGTTACCGCTGAAATATATTTCCCCTTGCGGTACGGTGTTATCTTCAAATACATTGTTTATAAATGTCGATGATAATACAGACATTAAATATCCCGACTCTGAATTGTCGGTAGTCCATATATTTGTAAATTTATTATTATCTACAAAAACACCCGAAAATTTCATACAGCTACCAGTATTAGTTTTAGTTTTTAAACCCCAACTGTCAATGACGTTGTTTGTAAATTTTGAACCACTGCACATAATGATATTACCAACGGTACTATCATTTTGATTTACATCATATGCTTCGCCCAATATACAATTATCAACGATTGCGTTACTATTGCCAAATAAAATCATAGGATTAACAGATGTTTGAGTACAGGTGGTGTTATCCTCTTGGAAATTTATATTTTTTAATTTCGCCATAATTCCCAAGAAGAATACAACTTGACGTGCGGCAGGATTGGTGTTTTTAAACGTAATTGAACTACAGTACGTACCGTCTAATGTAACTCGTATACCTACATTTAATATAGCATTATAATGACCGAACCCCGAAACAAGCCCACTGTCCTGTGTGTTTTCGTTAGTCAGTACACAATCACCCATGATATATACTACCGTGCCTCGTGTGGCTCTCGACAACGCCGCCTGTAATTTCAGTTCGTCGTGGTCGCCGTCGCACACGACAAATATTTGGTTTTTTGTTTTCATCGACGCACCTGCTGCGGGGATTGGTGTATTGTCGTTTCCACCTACATATATTTCAGCCTCTGATTTGTCATCACTATATGCAATAGCTATTTCACCTTCCGAAAGTGTTAATCTATTTATATTGCTTTTCAAACCGTGCTTTGCTATAAATCTTGTTGCCATTCTATCAATCCTCCTTTCCTTAATACGTTCCACAATCAATGACCGATGTTACTTGTGCAGACAGTTCAAGCGGGTTAAAATCACCGCAATCAAAACTGTTTTCGGGTTCACTGTCAAAGTTACCGCCGTCAAGCTCTGTTCCTAACTGTTCCATACCGAATACACCACCGTCGTATGATGTAATACCGATTGCTGTGTACAGATTTTGAAGTTCGTTTGTATACGCATATACTATTTCTTCGACAAAAGCCTTAAAATCAATATAGTCAAAGTATTTATCAAGGTCTTTCACCTTGTCCCATATTGCTACTCTATCTTCTGTGATAGTATCAAGTACATTCTTGTTACTGTGCTTGTGAGCCAGTGTTTGCAGTGTATTCACCACATTTTCAAGCATTTCCCTTGTGTTTATTTCATCATCAAGTTTTGCGTTTGTATCGTCAATCTTGCCGTTTAACACGCTATCCATATCTTCAAGAGATTTTTGTATAATCTCAATTTCAGATTTGGTTATGTACTCTTTATCATTAACAAGTTGCGACACAAGTGTAGGAACGCTTAAAGCAAGCCTTAAACTCTCTTTTGAAATATCTTTTTTGAGCGATATTCCTGCTATTTGAGTTATTTTCAGAACGTATTTATTAAGCAAGTCAGGTGTTTCAGAGCCGAAGTCTGTCTTTTGATAACATACATTACCCTTCATTTAACCACCCCCATTAATTTAAACGCACCCTTACACATAGATTACAAGGCTTTGTGTCCTTGTTTTCAAACTTCAACGCCGATACAGTCTTATTTACAACATAGTTTTCTTTGACTTCCGACCATAGTTCGGTCTTATGCGGTTTTCTTGACATAGTTGCATATAAAGCAACGTCGTCACCGTCACATTGCCACCCTATATCGTTCACACCTCTCTTATTTGCCGATACAACAGGCATTTTAAGATATATTATTTCTCCTGCACCGACTGTTTCTTCATATACATAATCGAAGCCGGTTGTCATTCGTTCGAATTCTTCCATTTCTTCTGCGTTTGTTGGTTTGTTATACATTATTATTTATCCCCCTTTTAAACTCAACGTGCGCCATACCGCTTGCATAGTCGATAGTAAAGCTGTGTAGACTGTCCATAGGCAAGTCAACAACTCTGCCGGTTGTACAATCTTCACTTTCATATTCAATTTTTATATCTTTAAGATTTTGTTCTTCAACAATCATTCTCTTTACCTTTTGACATATCTCTATATCTATCGAGAATAACCAAGCTGTTGGTACTCTGTTTATAAACAACAGTGTTTCGTTTGGGTTTTTACACGTCACTGCGACGTTATCACCTATTCTAAATAACATATATTTTCCTCCTTAACTTGTACTTGTCGGTAAACCTATTACCGTACATTTCGAAAAATCCCAAGTGCCTTTGGGGTATGTCTTACTTCCAGTCGAACCTATAAAAGACGTTCCTACAGCTTTTATAGCAATACCAACACCCGTATCGTAAATCTGAAAAACTTCTTGTCCTTTGCCATTCGATACTCGCTTCAATGTCAAATCACCATAATTACCACTTGAATTACCAATAGTCACATACGCCCTTTTATCCTCATTATAAAATTTCGCTCCAACTATATCTGTACCTGTTATCGTTCCCTCTGTTATAAGGTCACCGCTCACCTTTACGCAACCGTTCAATATAAATCCGCCTGATATTTGAGTGAATGCAGAATTAATACCGTTTTTTTCGTCATACTCTAACCAATCTTGTAAAATATCATTGAAATAATAATATTTGTTGTTATATTTGTAGAGTTTTTCTTTATCCAACGTTTTATCGCTTGCGGACGGTTTTTCTTTTACTGTAACAGCCTCTGATGTATTCATTTTTTCGAATGCAAGCGATTCAATCTTTTCTGCTGTTTGATTGAATTGTGTTTCCACACCTTTCTTTAGCTTTGAAACCCTTGTAGATATTCCGTCGGCAGTCATAGTGAACGTTGAAGATAATGTTTCTACTGAATTATCCGTGTATTCTTGACTTGATACTACTGACATTTCAATAGCTTGTGCCGTTTGCGATACGGTTGAATATTGATTTAGATTGTTTTCTAAGTCCTCATACGATACTTTGCTTTCTATCTTTTCAGCCGTTACACTGAATTGAGTATCATAGCCGTTTAATTTCTTTCGCAAAGTAGTTGCGAGGTTGCTTTCGTCTATATTGTCTAAAGCGTCCTCTAATGTTCTTTTCAGCTTAACGTATTTGTCGTTTAATTCTGATACTGTTTCTCTAAGCTGTTTGTAATTCATATTGTTAATATCATCTTGATGATACAAATAACTCACCTCCTGGAGTAATACCGAGTTCCATTTCATAGAAACGTACATAGCCGTGTCCCTCAAAATGTAACTTGTAGCCATAATTAGCGGTCATTCGTGGTTTTAAGCGTATTGCTTGCATACCTTTCCGACCGTTACTGTCATATAGCAACTGCGATGTTTCAGGATTAAATTCTTCATTGTCGTACAGTGCATACACCTTGAAACGCCCCTCAATATACGCAAGCATTTGAAATTTTGCTATATGTTTGATATTTACTGTCTGATATGTGCTTGAAGATGATGATGTCAGTATGGTTGATAAGTCCGTTTCACAGCTCCAATCGTCCGTATATTTGTTCGTATCCATTTTGTATACAACACCGTCTTTGCATAACATATACATACCGTTTTTGTTATGTGCAAAGCCTAATACTTCACTTTTGATTGCTTGTTGCGACCATTGACCGACCATTGTGTCATACACAAACAGATACATTTCGCCTTGTCTGTCTGTACAATACAAGTAATAGTTTCTTCCGTCACTACCCGATACAGCACTTTTGAACTCATCAATGCCAAGATTGTAGCCAATCTCACGCGGTTGTGAGCCTGTATACACTTTGATTTCATCATCTGACGCAAATATCAGTTTGCCGTTTACCTCTTGTATGCTCCTGTTGTCAATAGACCCCTCCGCATACACGTCAACCAATCTGAACGGATTTTTACTGTTGTATATTTCGTGCATAAAGTCACGTTTAAAGCAAACAACGTGGTTGTCATACACTGTTATACCTGTAAAGTTACCGCCTGCTTTTGTGTTGGTTTGTGAGGCACTGCTCCACGCATTACTATCATTACTTTCGGCTACGGTGTCTAAGTTCCAATTCGTGTAGTCGTTGTAGCCTGAAACGTGTACTCTATCCTCATCAACTCCAAAAAGTCGTGATAAATGTACTACCGCATACTTTAGATTAGGGAACGACGGCGAAACAGTTATTCCGAAACCACTTTTTCCGCCACCTATATCGCTACAAAATTGATAGGTTTGATTATCGTAAGTGTTAAGCCAATAGCAACTCTTATTACTCCCCTCAGGCGGTGCGTAGTTTTCGGTAAATTCATAATACTTTGATACTTTCTTGCCGTTTTCAAGATTTTTAATCAATTCGTATTTGTATTTATCGTCGCTATCCTTATCGGTGTTTTCGGTCCTTTTGTAATATGCTTTTGCCGTAACTTCTTTGTCGCTTATCTTTTCATAATAATCGGTTATATTCGTACCGTATGCAATATCAGTTACTTCCTCATACTCATACGGTATTATCGTACCGTTATCATCAGCTTTTCTTACGTATAGTTTGGTTTGAACCGTACCTGTACTATCAGAAACCTTTTCATAATAACTTGATATATTATCGCCTGTTTTCAGATTACGAACTTTCACATATGTATAAGGGAACGAAGTGCCTGTTCGCTCGTAAAATGTTACATTTGTATTTGTTCCCAATGGTGCAGGCTCTCTTTGATATAAGCCTTTGCCTTTTAACTTATCGCCTTGCTGTAACCAAGTGGCAACGGTGTATGTATACGGCGAGTATTCACCTTGCCTTTCGTAGTAATACACATCGCCACCGTCATATGTTGTTTCATTCGTATCTTCTATCGGCACATAACCGTCACGGAACACCTTATATTCCGTCTTTTTGTAACCGTCATTATACGTTTGTTTACTTGACTTTCTGTAACCGTCATTGTAATACTCGTCTTTCGTCTGCGTATATCCGTCGTTGTAGTATTTTTTTATTTCAACGTCCAAATTGCTTGTTTTAAAGTAGTTCACGCCACCTGTCAAAGTAAATCTGCCTATCGCCCCATTCCAAACATAGTAAGTTTTTTTGCCACTGCTTTCTTTTTGACAATACATAACATCAATATCGGCATTGCCGTCCTCAACTGCCTGTTTGTCAAATGTAGTAGGATCTTTGTCTGTATCTACAATCTTCATAAACATAGATACTTTGTCAGGAAACAGTATCAATTTCTTTACATATGTGCCGCCAAGTACATCAACGGCATTTTCATATACATTGAATTGCACCATACTACGCTGTATCGCGTCAGTTTCTTCTGTCACGCCTTTTTTTATTAGACCTGTATATACTTTTGTGATTTGTCCTTTACTGTTTTTCTTGTCGCTCAAAACAAGATAATCAAGTTTTAATTCTGTATCGTCACGATAGATAACAACAAGGAAATCATCAAAACTGAATAGCGATATAGGGTGTTTGTATTCAAGTCCCATATCGGACAATATGTCTACTCTGCTTTGCGACGGTGTTAAATAAGGTGCCTCGGCTGTAGAAATGTTGCATTCCATAGACAAAGCACCTGTATCTATAACTTGCCGTCTGTTTAAACCACTCCAATTCAGCTTGGAAAGGCTATATTGCTTTAGTGCCTGTGGTAATGGTACTTGTCCGAATTGTAATTCGTTTTGTTTCTTTGCCATATAACCTCTCCTTTACTGTCCGAATTGTTGGGCTTTATCAGATAGCCATTGTTTGAAATTTTCAAGTAAAATATTGTAATTGTTGAGCCAATTTGACGCAGGACCGTACTCATTTTCAAGTGAGTACGCCTCGCCTCTCAACTTTGACTTTACCAATTCGATAAATTCTATCGGTATCATCACGTTACCGTCTTGTATTTCGTCATTTTCATTTACTTTTATCAATTTAGGCTTGATATGATAGATTAATTTAATAAAATTAGGCGTTTTTTGCATTTTAACAGCTAAATTATCACCTTTTTTATAAAAACAATCGGGAAATACGAAACCGCTCGTTATACTCGTCTTTATTAATTGTGTTGTATCTGCATACACCGCATATATATCTTCAAACCGTATCGGTGCTTCATTATCCGAAACATCAAGGTTTGCAAGCTGTATAACATCCTCTTGCGGTTCGGTAATTATCAAGTCGTTCTGTTCTTTTATAATCGCACTGTATAACAGCCATTGCAGGCTGTTCAGCCACGTTACATACGTCGAATTTGAGATAGGAAGTGCGACGTCCACTTCACTCTGTAATTCTGCTATTAACGCTTTTGCAGATATTCCACTGTCAAACACTTCTCTACCACCTCATTCGTCGTACACGTCTGTTATGTGCGTGATTTTTCCAATAATGCACATAGGCATTTCTTGATTTTCGTGTAAATTCTTGTTTGAATATACCTTGTTGGTCGTAACCGCAAAGGTATAAGATATTGTCCACGATTGCCGGAGTATAAAGCGGTAATACAACGTTTTCGTCCGATAAATCGTGTACTGGTGTAAAATGCACACCCTCTTTGAATAGTAAGTCGGGATATAATGCTTCAAGTTCTGCAACGGTGTCGTTAAAGAAATTAAAGAACCGTCGCTGTTCCAAAGGCACTTTCAGACTTACCTTTTCGTATATTTCTTTAAGTGTTACTTCTGCTTGTTCCAATTTATCACCGCATTTCAGAAAAAATATTTCAGCAAGTACCTAAAATAACGGCAAAATAACGGCAAGGCAACATATACTCACCTTGCCGTTAGAATTAAATACAGTTGTAAATTCTGATTAGACCGCCCGGATTTGAGCAGATAAGGTCACCGTAGTTTGCAAGCAACGCTCTGTAAACTGATGAATTTTCCTTTAGGTTGAAAATACCACCGCCTTGTAGGTCAGCAAACTTCCATTCCTGTGTATGTAATTCAAGTGCTGATGTATCGACACCCCAAATTTCATCATCCGGCACGAACATTTCGTTGACAACATCAACCTGTCTGTTGGCGAAATCAAACTGAATTGATTTGAAACCACCCTGTAAGGTGTTCTGTTCAACTCTGATATTGTTTACTCTTAGGTATTCTGCGTAGTGGTCGTACGCTTCGTCACCGCACAACAGCATATCAACCTTTGAGTTCTTGTCCTTTTCGGCACGTCTTAGAGCCTTTCTGATAATGTTGTCCTCAACATTATCATTTGCGTCAATAACAATAGGCTTGACAAACGAATTGTCTGCCTTGCTTACACCGTAAATTGTTGGAACTTCATCGTCGAAGATAGCACCAAGACCTGTGATTTCACGGTTAAATGAGTTCTGCACCGTCATAAAGCCGTCAACAAGTGCTGTTGTAGGTGCTTTGTCAAGGGTAATCTCATAGTTACCATTGCTGTTCTTTGTACGGTCAATTGCCATAATTCGTAACTGTTTAGCAACCACGTCGTTTGGCGTTGTAGCCGCAGTCGGATAAAAGTCTACAATCAAACCTTCCTTGACGTACTTAATGTCAGTCACTTCAACTTTTGTTGTCGGAGTTGTCTGTTTAACAACCTTTGTTAATGCACCTGTACCGTTGCCGAATAGTGAACGTCCGACGTTCCATTTTGCTGTTTCGTACGCCGCCTTAACTTCTGTGTCAAGTGCGTTTGCCATAGAGCCGTCCTTACCTGTAAGTTGTACAGCTTTGATTGACAATTCAACGTTTGTATACATATCTTTTGCATATGTTCTGAAACGTTTGAACATAACGTTACCTGCTTCAGGTGTCGCAAGTCCTTCTTCACCGTAGCCAAAGCCGCCTGATAGACCGATTGGAGCTGACGCAACAATCTCATTTGCTACCAATGACTTTTTCTTGATTTTTGATAGTAGTGGTGTAGGCTCGATACCGAGTAGGTTATTCCATACCGGTAAGTAGTTAGATTTTAGAGCCTCTTCAATAGTTTTTAAGTTTTGTTCTCTTCCCATTTAAAAATTCTCCCTCTTTTGTAATGTGGGTACGTTATTTCCCTCTGAACATATCTTTTGTTCTTTTGGAGGCGTCGTCCCACGTTGTTGGTTTTTCTTTTATTGTTAATGCCGCGTTTACAGCGCCGTTTGACGCTGACATTGCAGGCACTTGCTGACTTTGTTTAATGTCGTCCAATCTCTTTTTTTCAATCATTTGTTGAAATTCAGGATTGCTGTCGTAGTATTTCATTAATTCTTCTGCTGTTGGGTCTGACGGTGGCGGTGTATTCGCAGAATTTACGCCGTTTGCGATCATATACGCCGTCAAATACTTTTCGTCCATAGGTATGTCGTCGTTGGCTAACCACTTGTTATGCTCAATGATGTAATCTAACTGCGGCAACATATCGTTAATACCTTTCAGTTCATCAACGCCGCTGAACGCCTCAAGCATTTCCCTTTTTTCTTTCTCACGCATACCGTCCTTTGCGTATTGCAAGGCAGGTTCAACGTCTTTTAGCACTTGCTGTGTGACGTATTTTTGCATTGCATTTGCATAGTCCTGTTGCATTTGCTGAACAGTTTCATCGTCCTCGAACGCTAAACGGTTTACATCCAACATCGGCATTTGCATTTCGTTCTCTATAATCGCTTGCTCACGTTGCTGTGATTGCTGTGTTATAGTCTGTTGCAATTCGTTATTTGTCTGTCTTAGCTGTTCGTTTTCTGACATTATGCGTTGATAATCTTGTTCACGTTGTGCCGCCGCTTGCGCCGCCGCCTGTGCTACATTTGCCGCCTCGTCAACCGCATTATTATCCTGTGTCGGTTGTTCTTGTGCTTGTGGTTCTTGCTCTTGTCCCTCTTGTTGTGGTTCTTGCTCTTGTCCCTCTTGTTGTGGTTCTTGTGGGGTATCTTGGGGGGTGCTTTCTTCTCCCAATACCTCTTGACCGTCAAACATATCTTCGGTCGCTCGTCTTGCGTCGTAGAAATTATCCATTATGTATAGTCCTCCTATCTTTGTCCTTGTTGTGCCAACATAGCAATTACATTCTGCTGTTGGTCTTGTGTCTGTGCCTGTTTATGTAGTCTGATATGGTCCTCTAATGCTTTTGCATACTCAGGCTTTTTCAGTTTTAACAGCTGAAAATCCAACTGCAAGATATACCGTAGGTGTTCGTCTATGTGTATATCGTGGTCGTCAAACTCTGATACTCTTGGTACCGCACCTTGCTCAAAGAATACATTTTCACGTTGTGCCGCCTGTATTTGCAGTGCATTGATGTTCATTATTTCGGTGTAATTTCCTACTTTCATAAACTCCAGTGCCCTCTGCTTTACACGCTCCGGTATCTGACCGTTTGCGTCAGTGAACAGTCCCATTTTGTATGCGTCAAAGAAACGCTCCTTTTGCACTTCTTCTGACATCAGTAGTTCGTTTTCAGTGACGTATTCAACGTCATAGCTGTTAATATCGTCGCTATTCCATATGATTGCATTACCGATACGGTTTTTGCCTGTACAGTTCAGTACACGTCGTGTATTTGCGTATTTTTTGTAGATTTCAAGCCACATTACCGCCAAATTTTTGATACTGTTTCGGATATGGTCGCCGGTTAGTGATAGACGTGTATTATCTATGTCAACAAGGTTCTGTATAGCTGTACCTGACGTTACGCCTGCAGGCGTTGCACCGTTCATCATCAGCTGTGATACACCTGCTACATATTCCATATCATTTTTCAGATTGTAGCGTTCCGTCATTATTTCTGACGGTAAATTGCCATTCGGAATAGGTGTAGGTGCATTTGTTCCCTGTCTGTACACTAACATTGCACCAGGTGCCGCACCGTTCTGTTCAAATTCTTCAATGTCGATACTGCCCTCTTCGGCATAGAAACCCTGTATTGCAATGCGTTTGATGTATTCGTGTATACGGTTTAGACAACCGTTATACGCACGCTGACGTGGTATCAAATCTTCGATTACTGACCTACCGAAAAATTGTCCTGCCGTTTCACGACACATCATTTGCGTTAGCGGTATGCGTGAATACGGTAGCGGACCGTAGTAAACCAAATGTTCGTCACCGACAATGATTATCATTCTTCCGTCCGGTCTGTGTTTGGTCGGACGTTCAAAATACGTAATCACTTTTGCGGCGTTATCTACCGAACGTGTACCTAATGTTGTGACGGTATTCTCGTAACCGAAACCGCCTCCGGCAACAACGGGCGTCAATTCAAACGTTTCAACCGTTGCACCCTCAACTTTGATACCGTATAGGTCGTATATTTCCTCTTTGGTCTTTACTTGCTCCAAAATAATTGAACGTTGTGCCTCTATTCCCTCTTTGAATATGCTTTCTGGGAATACTTCGTACGGTGTTATCAATCCGTACTCCAAATCGCCTTGATAGAACGCTTGCTCAAACTTTCTCTCATTGCCCTCTTCATCAACAGTAACGACTTTTTCGGTGGCGTATTTCTCGCCCTTGTCCTTATCCCACCACGATAACCAAAAACAGTTACCGCACAATTCATTCCACTGTATTGCGGTATTTTTCTTGGTGTCAAAATCGCTTGAAGTCTGCAAATACTGCAATATCGTAGTTGATGTTTCAGCCTTTGCGTAGTCCTCTAACTCGTTCGTTCGTGGATTTACTTTCATTCGATAGTTAATCTTTTTCAGATTGGCAATTCGCGTATCTATTAACGGTGCAATCTGATTAAACGTTTCACGTTCCAACCAATCGTATACAGGCTCCAACTGTTCGATTTCGCGACTGTATGGGTTAAAATCGCAATACTGATTACCGACTAAAAAATTAGCGTTTAAATGCCATTGCGTTTCCAATGCTGAACGTGCTGAACGGCGTTTCTCTAATTCTTCGTGAATATTTGCGATAATATCTTCCTTGTACAGCTGATTTCCATCGTCGTCGGTGTCAATTACTCTGTCAACTTCTTCATCGTCTGCACTTTCACTGTTAGGTGGTGAAAACATACTCTTAACGCTCGCCTTTATGCCCTGCAATACAGGTGAATATCTTAAATTCATTATTCATCACCCACCTTTGCGTCGTTCTTACGCCACCTATTCAAAACGGCTTTATGCCTGCTGATAGGTTGCTTTGGCTCATCGGCTTTGATGTTGTTGTATTCGGTCATATTTCTGCACATCAACCTGTTATACAGGTCTTTGCGTTCGATATGTTGTACTATCGTCATTCCTACTATGGTTAATGTTTGAATAGCTGTAACGCATAGCAGAAACCCTGTTACATTCATAGCCACTCCCCCTTAACTAACTTGCAAAATACTCTCAATCAATGTTTCTTTGTCGGCGTTTGCGTTGATACCCATTTCTTTGGCGATTTTCTTTAAATCGTTGTATTTAACATTGTCCAAATACTCCTTTGTGTACGGAATAGGGTATTCTTCTGCGTTGTTATCCTCTGTTTCAACTGTTTCTTCCGCGTTTTTAACTGTTTTCTCTATTCCGCCGTGGAAAAATAGCGGTGGCGGTGGTACTGATACCGTCTTTTTTTCTACTGACGGGTCGTATTCCGCAACAGCTTTAATTGCTTTTTTCAAACATTCTTCACAGATAATGACACTGTTACCGAATTCGTTTGTATTTGTCAGTGAATATGTATCGGTATTTTTGCACCCTCTGACTTCGCATTTTTTCTTTATCTTCTTGATTTTCATTAGAAATAGCTCCTCCTTTTTTCTAATCTGCCTTTTAATGCTTTCTCTCTGTACTTCTGTATCGCCGTCTTTTCCTCTTTCGGAGGCTTTGACGGTGATGTAAATTGCAACACGAAATATCGCAATGCGTCAGGTAAATGTGTTATATCGTGTGGTTCTGTCGCACAATCCGTTGGATGTTTCGTATCGCGTTGTAACGATGTTAAACAGTCGATTAATTCAATGCAGTTATCGAATATCATCAATCGGCTACTGCCGTTTTTGACCTGTAATAAATCTTTGACCGCCAACCAACCTGCCTCACGGTTATTTGAACTTTTCAGCAGTGGTAAACCGCCCTCACGGAACAAATCCGCCTTTGTCTTACCGCTTTCTTGTGTTCGTCCCCACATATCAGGTGGGGCGGCGGTGTATTCTATCCGTTCGTCAGTCGGCGTCAGATTGACTATTTCCCCCGCACCGACTGAAATAACTTTGTTGCTTTCGGCATATTCGCGGTAAACATAGTAGTTACCGCGTTCATCAATAGCCACCCATACACACGCCAAACAATCCAAACCGTAGTCCATTCCGCGATATTTACGCCAATGTTCAGGAATTTGAAACGGTTTAACAATATGTATTGACCTGTCAAATTCATCGAAATAGCGCCCTTCGAGTAAATCCCAACTGCCGTCACGCCACGCTTCTCGTAGTCCGTCGGGCAGATTATTTAACATATCAACATAGCCTGTATCTGTTTCCAATAGCACCGCATTATCAAACACCGTCGCAGGAATGAACATATAATCGTTAGGATTTTCTGCATTCCTGTATTTTCGTGATACAAACAGACGTTTTACCCATTCGTGACCGACACCGCCGGGGTTACACGTCAGATACATACGTTTCGGAAACGAATTAGCACCTCTGATACACGCTGTTAATGTTGAATACTGGTACTCGGTGAATTGCGTTGCTTCGTCCATAAAAATGACATCGTATTCGATACCCTGATATTGATTGACGTCGCTTTCACTGTCGCAATATCCCATTTCCAACAGCGAACCATTATTGAAATAGAAACATTTTTCCTGTTTGCTGTATCTCGCAACGCCTTTCAGCAACGGTTCCAGTTCGCGAACGTGGTTACGCTCTAAATCCCTGTATGTCCGTCGCAGGAATAACATTTTTATACCTGCATATCTGATAGCCAATAGCACTGCTTTCATTCTGACCGCCCACGACTTTCCGCCGCCTCTCGCTCCGCCGTACATAATCATTCGGTTATGTGCAGTGAAAAACTGTTCCTGTTTCGGATTTGTGCGTGATAGGTCTAATTTCAGACTATTCTGCATATTTCATCACGTCCTGTGGCATTTTAATTTCAATCGTCGTATTTTCGGTCGATTGTCCTTGTGCTAATGCACGTTTGTCATACAACGTATTGACCGCCGTACTGATTTCGGACAACTTGTGCAGTTCCAAAGCCTTTATTTTAGATATCAAGGCTTTTTTCTGCGGCACTGTCATATCTTCGTCGTTGGATACTTCATCTAATAGTCCCTCCAATTCTTGTTGGTACTTCAATGCCGTTTCCATACGCCTGTTAATCAGTTCCGCGCCGTTTTCAATAGCCTTACTCGCCGTTTCAATGAAACCCTCGCGGACTTCTCGCCGTTTTTCTGCATATTCGTCCATATCAGGCGGATGTCGTCGCCACCACGATTTTAACGTGTTTACGGGAATACCCATTTTGCGTGATACTAATTCCCAATTTCCCAATACCGTGTATTCCGCAAATGCTCGCTCGCGGTCGGCGTCTGTATATGTTCTCTGTTTCGCTATGGCTGACACCCCCTTTCATCAATTTAATATTTCCGTCCCCACCGACAATCAGTGAAATATTAACCCACCGTCATCACGACGGTTCTACCTACTATATGTAGTAAATCAAATCTATCCCCCGCACTATTTTCCAATTTTAATATTTTTACATTTTGTACATATTGCATAAATCACCATAGGGATATATGTATATTCTTTATAATCTTATTTAACTTTGGTGTTAAAGTATTGACTTTAACACCAAAATATGCTATAATATAGTCAGAAAGTAAATAAAGAGGTGAGCCGAGAGGCGGAAAAGAAAGGAAGATTAATTATGAAAGAACTTTTAATAAATTCCCTTGGCGGGTATGAACCTAAGGTATGTGTCAGCGTATTCGGCAGATACACTTATCGTGGAGAAAATGGATACTACGCCGCTCACACTGTCGCAGAAAATCTTCCCAATATGAAGTGGGATATTGACGGTGACATCAAAAATGTTGCTGAGAAAATCGTCAAAGAATTAGAGGAAAAAGGATTTTCCTGCGAAATAAGAAACAATGTAGAAAATGAACCCGTAATAGACGCAATACATATCGAAACCGCGAAAGCAAAAGAACGAGTAGAACAAAGTATCGCGGCAAGACGAAAAACAGGTGAGAAAGGGTTCATACGGTTTGGAGATGTTCCTGAAGATGAAAAATCATACAACTATCGGGATGGTTTCCACGAAAACGGTGTATCTGTATATAATGCTTTGTTTTACCAAGATGGAAAATATGAAATAATACCTGAAAATGATATACAGGTTTTTGGGAGCATATCATTCAGCAGTCGCCCCGTATTCCGTGTATGGGGTGATGTTGTGGGAACTGGTAGCGACGGCGAACCGTTGTTGCGTAACATATACAGAAAACAATCCATTGACACTACAAAGGAGTACTAAAAATTATTGATTAAACAAAACCCAACGCATTTCGGTGCGTCGGTGCAACACTCAAAAAAAAAGAAAGGAAGATTAATTATGAAAAAATTAATAAACGCAATGGACGAGTTTGGATTTTGTCCGAAGTATGAACTGACTGCTACAGGAAAAGAACTTGTAGAAAAAGTTGAAAAAGAAACAGATTACCACTTCGATAAAGTGGTAAAAGGTACAATCAGATTCATTCCAAATGAACCTGAGGACGACACAAGCCGTTGGATAAAAGTATCCAACGACGGGTTTGTTACAGCCTACCGATGTGGTATCGGTAAAGGTTGTTTCGCTGTCAGAAGTTGGACAGCGAAAAACGTTCAAGATTGGTTGGACGGTAATACGGAAGCCTGTTATGATAGAGCGGTGTGGCTATGATAAAAATAGGAGGAATTTAAAGTGAAAAAAATTATTAGAGGAAAAAAGTATGATACAGACACTGCAACAAGTATCTGCATATATGACAATGAGCTACCAAATGATGATTTTAATTACATCTACGAAGAATTATTCATAAAGCGTACAGGTGAATATTTTTTGCATGGCACAGGAGGTGCAAAAACCAAATATGCAAAAGCGGACGGTGATATGATTTGTGGCGGCTCTGCAATAATTCCTATAGAAGATGAACAGGCTAAGGAATTCATTGAAAAACATAGCACTCCCGACGTGTACGAACGATATTTTGGTGAGGTATCAGAGGGCGATACTACCAAGACTAACATAAAATTATCAGCCTCGGCTAAAAAAAAGCTACAACACCTTGCCCTCGAAAAGCGTGTATCTATCAGTCAAATCGTGGAAAGACTGATTGAAAACGCATAACAAAAAAGACGGTTGCCGTTTGGTAACCGTCTTTTTTAGGAATAAATGAAAAAATATAATATCTCTCAAGTGAGCATATATATTATATCACAATTTCTACCGCAAGTCAAAGTGAGTCAAGTTATACCGAAACCGTTTATAGAATTCGCGTTTTAGATTAAATAACCGTTTCGGGTGCAATCCGTATTGCATTTGTATGTAGACGTGATTGACGGAGCTGTCCGTCAGAAATTTATATAGTGCCTGATAGTCCTCTCCTGCGACTTCAAGACACATATTCAGCACTGCCTTATCTTGCTCCGGCAGTCGTTTAGCATTAACACACAGGAAATATATCAATCCTTGCGTGTTATAGCTTATCCCCAATTTGTCTAACGTCCTTGAATATCGAAACTCCGTCAATCTCTCGTCCTCCTACTCTTTTGCTTTCAGATAATCTATCCAACCGTTGCTGTAAAACACCATACCACAATCATTACGCAATACTTCTCTGATTTCCTTTATCTTGCCTTTTGGTATTTCTTTCATTACTTGTTTTGCCACTTCGCCGACAGCGTTCATTCTCTTTTTCTTCCAACCCATTTTGAAATACAACACATACAGCGTCACAGGTAATATTGCTTGCATTTTGCAGACTGCCATTTTTAGCTTATCCTCCGCCGACGTATCTGTTTTAATTTTTAATGGGTCAAAGTCGCTCATCAATTCCACATAATCAAATTGGCATTCGCGTTTCATTTCATCAATCAATTTTTCAGTATCACGTTTATTCTCTACGGTACTTTTGGAATAATAATTAACTGCGTCAATAAATTGTGCTATTCGGATATAGTTGTAGCCATATTTGATATGTAAATACCACGCCACAAACATTATAGTGTATATCGTTCCGTCGCTTATCGCCTCGTCCTCGACTAATTTGTATGACAGTAACGCTTGCTTTTTGTTAAACTTTTTGATACCGTGCTTCTTTGCTACTACCTCAAATCGCTTTAACAATTCCTTTTCTTGCTCTTGGCGTATTGCGTTTAATGCTTTTTCACGTTCGGCTCTGCGTTTCTGCTTTAACTTCTTCGCTGTTTTATCCATATCAACACCTCACCAAATTCACCCTAACCACGTCAGGGTTTCTGTCCACAATCTTTGCTATTTCAAAATATGATAGACCATCATCTCTTAATCTTTTCATTGTATCTAATTCTTTGTTGGTTACTCGTGTCTTTTTCTTGTTTTCAGAATTGCTTGCTCTATCCGGCACATATTCCGGACACTTTTCAATCCTATACGAATCATACGTCTTGCGTTGTACCTTTTCAGCAGTCCAACCCTCCACAGGTTGGAAACAACTGCTCCACGAACAATCGCCGCAAGCTTTCTGACACGCCCAACATAATTGTTCTTTAGCCATTCTGCACCTCGTCCAGTCGTTGTTGGTATTCAGTGAAGTACCATTCTAATTCATCTCTAAATGTTTTGATAGCCTCTTCGGCTTTTTCTCTTGTTCTGAAATATATGTTATTTAAACATCGACAACAACTATCTGCGTGAGCATAGAGCATATCAAGTGAATAATTGTATTTTATGTTATAAAAACAAAGGGTTCCGTCTTGCCAATCTTTTTGCGATATGACCTTGTCGTTCAATGCTTGCCATTGTCTTAAACAACACAACAGCTTATCTGCACGGGCGTTATTATCGGCGATTATTTCACTATTGTAATAATTGCCTATATTATAATAAATACCATCTGCTGAATCATTTCCCTCCGTGTAAAACCTCACATCACTATCTTCGCCAACATAATAATACTTATCATTATATTTTGCTCGCTCATATCCCGTTTCAGGCTTGTCCTCAGCAAACCCTAACTCATTTAACTGTTCCTCTGACATTTCAACTTGTATGTTCTTTCCATTTGCACTTATAGTTACTTGCATTGTTATTCCTCCGTTTGTTTTTCTTGAAATTCCTTTAATCTTTCTTCTAAATATTCAATCTCATCTTTCCAATGCTCAATCAGCATTTCTTCGATTTGCTGTTTTGCGCCATCTATGCTGTCAGCCCACAATATATCGTTATCTGCATTTAATTCTTCTGATATGTAATAAAACGCCTTATCATCTTCTTCATCTTGAACTAAACTTGCGATTATATCCTCGTCATCTCCATAAAATTGATCGAAATGCAATTCATAGCACTCTTTGCCAAATTCATTCTTTTCCGTTTTCCATTCTTTCATTTGTTTCGCTCCTTGCTCTCATAGGCTTTTTGTTATCATTTTCTTGACCGCCTTCAAAATCATCATTAATTGCCACAAGCAAAGCCATAAATTCATGATATTTTTCTTTATCTACATCATCTAAATGCCAATATTCTTCATACCCTTTTCTGATTATTGCTAATAGTACAAAGCCGAATATAATACATATTGTTGCAAACACTCTGCTTAGTGCTGATGGTATCATCAGCATAAATGCTATCCGACACCATGTTTCAGTGTGCTTGTCCCACGATTTGAAAATCATCTTGGATATATTTATTTTATGCTTTTTCAAATTTTATTCCTCCACAATTTCTTCATCAATTAATTCCATAGAAAAAAATTTCACGCCCTGTTTTAATGCTACCTGAGTGCCGTCAGGATTTTTCATGCAAATCGTCATACCGTTTTTTAGCAATCCATTTATTATCCCTTCAGCTTTGGCAAGTAACATTGCATTATGCATCATTGCCTGTAACCAATTCATTTTTTATCCTCCCAACAATCGCAAGTTGTATGCCGTGTATCTTCTTTCCATAGCAAAAATGTTTTCGTTGGGCATTTTGCATATACACCAGTTGTATTATCATTTAAAACGGTAAGAAACTTGCATTTATCACAGCTTTTAATCATCTTCTGATATTCCTTAATTTTAGTCAGTTTTAGTTTTATATAGCTTGCTTTCCAACCTCGCACCTTTGTTTGATGTACATATTTACCTTGTGAGTTCCTTATAATATACCCGCGTTCCGCAAATTTTGGCATAACTGAGCCGTAGTCATATCCTTTATCCTGTAAAAAATCAACAAGCTTATATTTATTAATTGTCGCAACACCGTTTTCGATTTTACCCCATATTTCATTATTGAAAGTTAATGATTGAGCAAATCTCTCTGCATTATGATATACCCAATTACAAATTGTATTGTAGCAATAATCAACAGTATCATCTTGCGGTACTTCTTCTCTTATATTTCTTTCGGCTAATAATGCCGTTAATAGTAACAGGTAATTTATACTGTCACCTATCTTTTCAGCCCACATTTCTTTCGGTATTACCTTACCTTGCTCATAATCGTCGATTAGGTCGTATACACTGACAGTATGCTTTGACATCATACCACCCAACGCCTTTACAGGTGTACATTTCTGCAATTTACCCGCCACTTTGAAATTATGCAACCTGTCGTCCGTTGCATATTCTTCCGCTTTATTGCATAGAACACTTTTACACGTTTCTATGCGGTTGTTTATGATTTCTTCAAATTGTTCTGCTTTCATATTGTCACCTCTCATTTGCACGGCTCGTACTTCGCGTGAAACACATCAGGCTTACACGGGTAATATTCCCCTCGTAGTCCTCTGATGATGTAGTCACCTGCGCTTGCTACCATATCGCCCTCTAAAGTTTTTATTATCAGTACTCCGTTTGTAATAACAGCACTTTCGTTTTTTACAAATCGCATAATCTCTTTTACATTTCTGCCCGTCCATTTCGTTGCTTCTATTTCACACGGCTTTGTTCTAAACTTCATTTTTGTTCCTCCATTAATTTTAACGTTCTTTTCAGTTTTTCGTCTGCAATTTTGTTTATTGTGTCATTGTCAATGTTAAATAAATATTGCAACTGTATCATCATTACAATTACGTCCGATAATTCTTCCTTTATGTCGTCTTTAACTTCGTCCATTGTTTTTCTTACCGGTTGTCCGCTTTGTATTATTCTCATATACTTAGTCAATGCTTGCGTCAGTTCTGCCATTTCTTCAATCACCAATGGAATTTGTTTTCTTCCG
>ENA-ORIC01000127-ORIC01000127.1-human-gut-metagenome-genome-assembly--contig:-NODE-127-length-106264-cov-4.554324_pt1 | contig 106264 bp, 118 predicted proteins | sample MGYA00243023_ERZ508732 | MGnify/ENA primary metagenome ERZ508732 (study PRJEB26277, sample SAMN04329767) | human gut metagenome | biome: human-associated habitat | host: Homo sapiens | place: USA... | reverse complement strand
CGTTTATTAGTAGTCCGATATCGGACTATAACGACACGTACAATATATTGTACAGTTTGTGCATTATGCCGAACAACCGCCACTATACCATATCACGTAGTATCCTATACTATGTGGAAATAGTTGGAAATTATCTGTACTCCTGATCCTGATCTGTCTATAAATTATTTACAATCATTTACAAAATCTATTTGATAAAATTATAGTATTTCAAATAGATTTTTACAATTTTAACCATGTAAAAATATGGTTGTGAAAGATCTCAGACCAGCATAACGGGGGTTGGTTTACATTTCAAAAATTGGAAATAACTGTCATTTTAGACAGACGTGTTCAATCACCGTGTCAACAAAAATTTTTCGACCCTGCTCACAAAATCACAACTTTCCCAAGCAATTTCCTACACTTTCCTAGATAAACACTTTCTGCTAATCGAAAACATGTCTTCGGAGGCGTCTTCGAGCGAATCGTTTATTTTACTACTCTTTTTTCGACGCTCTCAGAACCCCTTCTTTCAAAAATCGCACTTTTTCAAAAAATCAGCACCATTTTCCCCTTTATTTTCCACAATTCTCTCGACGACACGTTTTTGTTTTACACCATTTCATGCAAGTTTTACCATCAAAAACTCAAGCAATTCCTTATATTTTTCACGCCCAAATTTCACAACTTTTACACAATTTATCGAAACATGATTTTTGGCTCTTCTCGAAGCACGATTTTGACCATCGGCACCCTCATAAATCCCAGTAAATTCCTACACAAACTACCTCTCAACCTTTGCACAAAATTACTCCCAAAAAAATGTATAAATTCGATCAATCATGCCCGAAACCGATTTTATCTCCACAATTAATCGCACAAAATAAACGGCACTTTCTCTTTATGATCACTACATCTTTAACTATTTTGCCTACGAAATTGATGACACCACATATAGAAGGGTCACAACAAAGATATGCACAAAAATATATGAATTGCACAAACTATATACAAACACTAAAGGAAATAACAACTACCTCTTCTCTCTTATCCCAAATAAACAAGCAATTTATTGCGCAGTTTAGGAGAGACAGGATAAGCGTCAGCGTTCCTTCTCGACATTGCTACCGCAGGTAATATCACTTACACGCTTCCATTTCTTAGCAGATCATGTTATACTTCCATTGAGAGATTAGGCAACCCTCGGCATCTATGCCAAAACAGACACAACAAAAGATATTAATGGGTTCAAGTTGACACCACCAGATAATGTATCGGCAAATGCATTATCAGAATTTATACTCAGGGGAAATTTTTCTGGGCATATTTTTTACACCTTACAATCTCTCATTGCAATAAAATATCTTACATGATATAATCATATATATGGCATTGAACAAGAACATTCAATGTATTCCATGTATCAATAAAAACAATCCCTCGCAAGGCAAAACATTTTAATAAGATGGAATCCCTTGAACTATCAACCAGATTTGTGACAGATAGTGAACACAAGCAATCTATCAATCAGACACTCAGCCTTGCAAGCAGGGATTATTTTTATGCAAAAACTTATCTCTCATATAACCCTATAAAAAATCGCACTCCACAGATCATAAATCCATTTTACCTGTCTACACTAACAACTCTCCATGACATACCACAAAATCCATATTTGACGGATATACTCTTCTAAACATTGAGAATCACATATAATCAACACCTACCATTATGTCAGATAATCAACACCTAGCATCATGCAGCAGATTCCCAAATCAGACATCTATCACAACTCATCTTAGATCCAAGGCAAAAATATCTCTTCATTATGCCCTTTAAAAAATGTACTATGAGAGAGCAAATTTCAATTCTACTATCTTACCATAACAAGTTATCGCCATAACATATAAAATGGAAATTAGCATCCGATTTCTCGTCTAAACATTGCAAAAGTACCCTAAATAATTTCACACATAACCTGGCTCTCGCACTAATATCACATAAGGGGGTACACTTTACATTGAAAAGATCATTGTCGGCACCAGTATATATTGTACATGAAAAAGTACAAGGATATTTCCTATGAAAAAATGCACCTGAGAGATCATAAATCAATTTTACACCTCTCCCCTACTAACAATACCAATTTACCTATAGAATGGAAATTCACCACAAAAAGCTCTTCTAAATGTAAAGAATCCAGTATAAAGAAAATTACATTCTACTCAAATAAAAATATGACTAACTTCCCTCATTGCACCCGTTGACAAGGTGCAAAAAGTATGTTAAAATACCAATATGCTTAAAAAGAAAATGAAGAAAGAAAGGATATATACCGTGAAGAATACAAATGATTTTATACATAATTGCAATGAAGAGACAAAACTCTCTTTCAATTTGCCACCAGATATGATATGCCAGATAATCAATTATGGTAATCTGTGTAAAGATTCTTTTAAAGAATATATGTTGGCAGATACAAGAAAAGAAATTGCAATAAAAATTCATGATTACTGGAAATATCATTCTGAGATATTATATCCAAGATCTTCAAGATCATATATGTGGTTGTACTACAATGAGATAAACAGAAAAAGATTACAGGTATTGCAAGAAGAAAATATAAAACAATTATCATATATGATCTACATGATGACAAACAAAGAAAGGAGAAATTAAAAGATGATCAATACAATTGTCAAGACAGATAACACAGATAAAAAGAAAAGACAGATGAAAGATCAAAAGAGAAAAGAGATGAGCGTCAGCGAACACGGAATTTTTTCGTTGAGTAAGCGTCAGCGACCGAAACAAAAAATAGGTAGGGAATATTTATATTCCCGTGTTTTGTATAGGTAATATGTCCTATATAGATAACACGTCTCTTATAGTTAATATTGTCGGTTGAGCGATTAAAAATTATTTGTCTAGCTATTTAGACGTGTCTATCAAATCAACACCTGTTGTACTTATGCTGAGATTTTGTCTACACACAAGTTAATAACCAAGATAGCAAAGGAGAATTATTTATGAAACAAATTAAACCCGAAGGAAAACGACAGAACTTTCATGTTATTCCACATTTTCTAATCTACAATCCAGAGTTTGGAGAAAAAAGAATATTATTTCAAATGGCGTTAGCAAACAATATGATGTTAAAATGGAATCCAGAAAAACCACCGATTCTTTATAATACAAATTTACTCGTGCGCCAAATGAGCTTTTCACAGAATTACAACTCATCAGGCATCAATGAACAAGTTAAAAAATTTATGAAATTAATTGAAGACAAAGGCTATGTTAAAAAAGTTGCATCACCAATCAAGCAGCTTACATTATATAATGTTCCGAATGAAAACACTGAAGAAAATTTATTCCTACAAAAGAAACATTACGGTATAATTTATAACTTCGAGTTCTTATACTTGCTCCGATTACATAAGACGAATTCAATGCCATATAATACCAGAATATGGAATGTATTACTCGTGTTAGCATATCTAAGATACAATATTATCATGCGAGTTTCAGAAGATTTTAATTCGAAAAAAAATAGAAAGAAAAGACCAGAAACATATGTGAAAACATATGATGATATCGGAAAGGAACTTGGATTACATCGAACTACTATTGAAAAATGTGTTAAGGTTCTTGATGAGGCAGGGATTATCTATCATGAGCAATTATTCAAAACTCTTCCTGGCACTGATAGAGTTGTATATAGTCGAATTGCTTTTACAAATAAATATAAATATGACGGAACTCAAGAATATCGCTTGGATTCCAATTACGATTATAAAAAAGAAATCGAAGAAATTAAATTACAGTTAAAACCTTACGGAGAATTTGGGAAAGCAACTAATGCTTCTTCTGATTTAGAAAACCTTGATTAATCGCTTTGTTGGCAGCATTGTGAGTAATCAAGTAAACACAAATTAAAAATTAACTAAACAATAATATACATAACGAAAGGATCTAACAAATTTTCATGACAAAACAATTAAATACAGAACTCAAAGACTTATTGGCTACTTCTGATCGTATCTCATTTGAGAACATTACACAAGAACAGTTCGCAGTCAAACTTGCAGCACAGAGACTACGCACTACTCCTTCTTCAAAGAAAAGATTAAAAAGAAATGATGGTATTCGAGCAAGAGATAGTACAACAGATTCTGTAGTCTATAAGCCAACGCATGACCAGTATTATCGTATTTTCATCAACGATATTTTAAGCAATATTCGATCAGGTGGCACTGATTATTGTTTTAAATGGTATCAAGTAAAAGAATTGCTGCGGTTTCACAAGCACACGTTGATATGCAAAATGGTCAAAGAAAGCACGAGTGCCCGTGGCATTTATTTCAAGGTATCTCTTCCCAACGATTGGCGAAAGATTGAGAAGAATATTATACCAGAACAGTAAGCATGAATTACTGAAATACATAATAAACACAAATTAATAATTAAACTAAACAAATACATAAATAAGGAGACTTTTCAATGAAATCCAGAAAATTTAATAAAGAAAAATACACAGAACAGAAGGCAATGAAGAAAAAGAATCGTCCACAGCGCAGTTATAAAAGCCTTGGGACAACCATTGAGATTCCGATCAATCACAGAAAGCATAAAATTTTAGCTACTGCCCGACATAATGATGAAAACGGCAAAGAGGATGAAACATTTACAGTGACACTTTCAATTGCCAAAGAGACAGGAGATTTCCCAATCTGGCATCAGTTTGAAGATGATTTACAAATCACGGCAAAGAGATATTCTCTTAGAACTGCTCTGATGGCTAAGGTAGTTGAGCTTGAAACAGCTGGCGATCTTGATATACATATTGAATCTGCTGATACTATCTACAAGCTTCTTGAATGTGCAGGCGATTACCTAAGCGGTAAATCAAATACAGTGGAGGTGCAGTAGAATGATAGTTTTATCTACGATTCTGATTGGCGGCGCCGTACTGTTTTGCGCAGGAATGTGTCGTTCTGCTGCTACAAGAGAAATGATTACAGAAGATATTTATTGCCAGATCGAGGCAGAAAGTTTACATGAAGACGCTTTCAGAAAACCAAGAACTGAAATAGAACGGATGACAGACATGATTTTTGAAGAAAGCGAAGGTGATGAGTAGAATGGCATTAGATAAACAGATACATGTACATTCTGTGGATACAGGGCATTTTTACACAGAAAAAGAAAAGGCTTTACATAAGCAAAATATGTACATTCGGCAGGAACGTGCAGCAATACATAATCAATTAAAGGATTTAGAAAAACAAGCAAAAAGGCAAGGGTTTTCTGATCAGCAGATTAAAAATATCGAAGCAATTCATATGCGTAGACAAGATATTATTGACACCATATATGATAAAAACTTTAAAGAGCTAAGACAGTCTGATGATATACTTGATCAGATCCAATATTGGTCAACGCTTAAAAGTTATAAAACTTTCCCTGCGAAAGATGTCAAAGAAAAACTACTGCTAAGGCTCAAGCGGGCGGTTGATACAAATGTAAATCTTGCAAAGCATGAGCATGAAGATCGAGTAAAAATTCGATGTTTTTATGAAAAAGATTTGAATGATACAAATACTGTATCTCTGTTTGAGTCATTCTTAAGCAGGACAATTCAAGCAGAAACCGATATGTTATGCGAAGATTTAGTTATTGTCCAAGTATATTACTTCGATATTTTCAAAGATCTTTGTTTTCATGGTATGAACTACTGCGATAAAGATGGCGTAATTACAAAATATAGATACTTCACCTCTTCTGCTGGTCAGATTCGTACAAAAAAAGCTGTATTCATCAAGGAAGAAACATGGCAGAAATATGAGAAAACATTAATGTGTGGACTCACAATCGACAAAATTAATGATGAAAAACATCAAGGGAACAATGTTAACAAACACTTAGCCTACCTTGCATTGACTAATTCAGCGACTGATTTATGGGCAGATTTTGACATTGACAAATCAATCGTTGTAGATGATATGGAGACTATGGTTTCAGGACTTTTTGATTCTATTGATGATAAGACGTATGAAATTAAGAGGGTTTCTTCTTCTGTTCCAATTCCTCACATGGACGGATGCGGAATCGCAGACCCAAGTGTATTAAATGCAAATGCAATGGTGCGTATCCCTTGGATCAAAGGACTTCTTGGGAAATTTGCATTTATTGAGCTGATCAAAGAAAAAGGTTGGTCGCCAATTATTACAGATATTTACGGCAAAGAACATAATGTGATTGAAGAAGATATTAAAATCATTTTCACAAAAAGCCAGTTTAAGATGTGGAAATATTATGATTCATGGGAAGAATATAAACAATATTACCACGAATTTGGATGTACCGCAGGTTTGTGTAATGTTGAGGAAGAATACATAAAAAATGCTTCTATAAATTATCAGATGTTACAGACGCTCACTGATATTACAGATACAGAAATTGAAACATTGAGTAAAAGATCAGTTAAAAAAATCTCTACACTTTGTGATTCTGTACAACATATGCAGAGAACTTTGGGAATCAATCCATATAATACTCACATGACACCTTTTCAGGAAGCTGTAAAAATCTATCCAAATTTATTAAATGATACATATGCGAAAGACACTATCAGAGAAATTAAGAATAGTATGCTGAAGAAATATCGCAGTGGAAAACTAGATGTTTATGGAAAATATACTTTCTTAATTCCAGATTTATATGCAGTTTGTGAATACTACTTTGGGCATATTGAAAATCCTAAAGGATTGCTTGATGATCATGAAGTGTACTGCAAGATGTTTCCTAAAAATGATAAGCTTGATTGTCTGAGAAGCCCTCATTTATATAAGGAACATGCAGTAAGATTTAACATTGCTTACGATGCATACGGAGAAAGAAAAGCCGAAATTTCAAAATGGTTTACTACAAATGCGTTGTATACGAGCGTGCATGATTTAATCTCACGAATTTTACAATTTGACAATGATGGAGACAAGGCATTGGTGGTCGCAGATAAAAATTTCGTTGATATTGCAGAAAGAAATATGAATAATGTTGTACCTTTGTATTATGAAATGAAAAAAGCAAAATCTGTTTTGATTACTCCAGAAAATATTTATAATGGATTGATTCATGCGTTTACTGGAGGTAATATCGGACCTTATAGCAATAACATTACAAAGATTTGGAACAGTGATATTTTTGTTAATGGGTCTGAGGAAGATAAACAAGAAGCCATCGACACCGTAAAACTTTTGTGTATGGAAAATAATTTCGTTATTGATTATGCAAAAACTTTATACAAGCCTGTTCGTCCTGAAAAGGTTGCTAAACAAATTGCAAAATTTACACAGAAGAAACTTCCTCACTTTTTTGTGTATGCAAAAGACAAGATGGAATCTCAGGTAGAAGAACGAAATCAGAGTTTTGTTAATAAGTTGTATGACATTGTTCCGAATGTGCAGATTAATACACGGAAACTTAAGATTGATGAAATTGAATACGATAAAATGATGTTCGATGTTAATACAAAAGTTGATAAAAATGTCATAGAAATCTATGATCGACTGAATAAACAGTACAGATATAAATTCAATATTGTTGATGAACGTGTGGCAAACGATTCATTTGTAAAGCAGACGATTTTAAAAGAATTTGAAAAGACTGGATACTCTGCAATTGAAATCACAGACATGTTGGTTAAACATCTGTACTCTAAAAACAAACGATACAAACAATTGTTGTGGTTTGTGTATGGAGAATACATTGTTGAAAATTTAAAACATCATGTTGTAATCAAACCAACAAAAAAAGTACAATGCGTTGATTGTGGAGAACTATTTGAAGTGTACGTTCGTAATGCCAAAAAGGTACGATGTGATTCTTGTCAGAAAGTTTTTAGAAAACAATTTCAGAAGGAATTAATGAAGAAAAGACGTCAAAATACATAATGTTAGCTTTTGATATTAGGTTAAAAACAACCGTTTTTTTCGGCTAAATATTTTTAAAAAAATGACAAACATCCGAAAAAAACGGTTGGTGAAATGTGTGTATATGGAGAAGCATATATTATTCTTCATATGCACATCAATTTTTAAAATTTTAAGAAAGTAGATGATGATAATAACTAAACTTGATTTTTATAAAATGATTGCAAAAAGGGAAAATATTTCTCAGGAAATAATTAAAAAGATTTTTCGTTCTGCCGAAGATATTTTGTTCGATGAATTATCTTCCGTAAATGACTGTGAAATTAAAAAAATTCATATTATGGACGGACTAAGCGTAGAGTCTAAAATTGTGAATAAAAAAGAACGGAATCTGCCCAATGGAATTAAAGTCCAAAGTGAACCAACAGTTAAAATCACTCCGAAAATAACTCGCTGGTATAAAGATAAGATTAATCAGAACAGATAAACTCTCAAAGTACCAATTTGCACTTTGTGTAAATGCTCACGCTGTTTGCAGCTAAAGAAATTTCACACCGTGAGTTCCGAGGTCTATGTCATCAAAAACAAAAAATCAGAGATGGTATCCGAGACTTGCAACTGTTCTATTAATATAGTAGACCTCCAGAGGAAACTGAAAAGCAACCAAAGGAGAAATCATGAAAAAGAAAATTTCAATTATTACATTAGTTATGGCAATGCTACTAGCGGTTGGAGGATTCACTACTTCTACTGCTGTCTCTGCGAAAAATAAGAAAGTCAAATGTTTGGGAACATACAAGATTACTGCATACTGCGGTTGTCGGTCATGTTCTGGCGGTTGGGGCAACCGAACTGCTTCAGGTCGTAGAGCAAAACAAGGCAGAACCATTTCTGTTGATAGGAGAAAAATTAAGTTAGGTACTAAGGTCAGAATCAATGGACACTGGTATATCGCCCAGGACGTTGGTGGCGGAGTAAAAGGAAAACACATTGACATGTACTTCTCTTCCCACTCACAGGTCAAGAGATTCGGCAAAAAGTACCGTAAAGTATATGTGGTAAAGTAACAAAAAGCTAATTTTATCACACGTAAGAAATATCGCCTATAGGGCATTAATGAAGATATTTTGGTGAGCATGGGACGCCATGCAAAACACAGAGGTATAAAGCTCGTATGTTTGGAGCTTGCGTATAGACATTTACCATAGAATTTACAGGAGTAATATAACTCTGATTTCAAATGTGTTGGACGCCTTTTAGTGCATACGCAAATTATTTGTCGGTAACTCATGTACACATCAAGTAGTGTACACCGACTAATGGATATTTTCTCGGATAAATACCGAGCCTCCATTTATTATTCTGGCAGGTGGCGAAATGTCATCTGTACATTATATTAAAGGAGAAAATAATTATGAATACAACAGCAATTACAACATTCAATAACGAAGAATTTGGTAATGTGAGAACTCTTACAATTGATGGAGATCCTTGGTTTGTTGGCAAGGATATTGCAGAATGTCTTGGATATTCTAAGGCACGAAATGCTATTTCTTCCCATGTTGATAACGAAGATAAAAAGGACGCCCCAATTCAGGGCACCCTTGGCGGAACACAGACGATGAAGGTTGTTAACGAATCTGGCGTTTACTCTCTTATTTTTTGAAGTAAACTGGAATCCGCTAAAAAGTTCAAGAAATGGGTTACATCTGAAGTTTTACCGTCTCTTCGCAAGACTGGTACATATACAGTAGTGGCGACTCAACCGAATACAACTTCTTCTATTATTGTTCAGCCAACAAGTGATATAGAGTTGCCAAAAGCAACAAATACTTGGTATCTAAAAAATAGAAAGCGTCTAAGAGAATTGTGTGATCTTATGAATATTGAGCGTAGAACTTTATATCATCTGATTCTGACAGAGATTGGAAATACGATTGACATTGAGCAATCAAAATCAATTTACACAAGAGATCACGGGTTTCCACCAGAATTCATCATGGATGTTGTTGGTTATTTCACTAAGATGCAAGAAATTGCTGATGAATATCTTGACAGATTATTAGAAAAATATGAGTCTTTGAATTCAGATAATGATGAAGAAGATGAAAGTGTATAGTAATTTACCATATTATAAAACATTGCACCTTGCGTGCCCAACAAGAAATGAAGTGATCCGACTAAGATCGGTGGATTTATGCTATTAGCTGATAAAAGAAAACACAAATCGTTGAAAGAGTGATGCCGAAGTACAAGGTGGAACTCGTGTAGAAACTTGCGATACTCTAATCCAAGGTGTTTTGGTCGCACAAGAAATGTGTGTCTTTTTGATGGAGTTGTCTACAAAAATTACACAATTAAGTGTATGGCATATTCTGGAAATGTTATATTTCGCTTATTGTATGAATAAGTATGCCAAAAGTGAGGAGGAATCACTCACTAAAATTTGTGTTAGTTTTGTTGAAATTAATACAGATACAGAATGTGCATGTGGCAGAGCTGGTTTAATGCACCTGATTGCTAATCAGGCTTACGTGGGAATGCACGTAACAGAGGGTCGTAGCCTCTCATGCACGTTTCAGCTGCGATAAGCCTAATTTTGGTAAGGCAGTAGTCTTGAAAACTACTAGTAGCCGTAGTGATACGGTGTCTCAGTTCGAGTCTGAGTCGCAGCGCTAGTTTGTCCTGTGATGTCTTTCGAGCTCACGGGCTTATATCCCTGTTTATCCCGCTAAGGAGGCGGATCTGACTGTAAATCAGATGGCTTCGGTCACGAGTGGGTTCGATTCCCTCAACAGGGACGACTAGATCTGAGAGGCATACGATGCGCAGATCAAAAAAATATGCGAATGCCCTGATGGCTGGTGAATATTGGTAACCTGTACCTCTACTGATATTCTGATGGAGTTCATCACTTCAGTTCGCCCTAGAAAAGCAATACTTACACACTGTTGCTTTTTAGAAATATGTATTGTCTCGCCAGTGTGTACGTATGAGAGGCAAATACATATTCGTTATTGACATGTAGCTCAATTGGACAGAGCACAACGCTACGGACGTTGGTGTTGCAGGTTCGATTCCTGTCATGTCAGCTCGATTGGCTAGTAGCTCAATGGTAGAGCACACGGCTGTTAACCGTGCGGTTTGCAAGTTCAAGTCTTGCCTAGCCAGCTTTCCTACATACCTCAGAGGCTAGAGGGTCATCACAGCAAGGATAACATTAGATGAAAGTCGCTGGTTCGAATCCAGCTGTAGGAATTTTGTATTTTATACAAAAATACCCAAAGGGATATAGTGTAGCGGTATCACAAGACACTTTGACTGTCTCGAGCCTAGTTCAAGTCTAGGTATCCCTGTTTGCAGAATGGAGAAGTTTGGTCTATCTCGTCAGGTTCATGCCCTGAAGATCGGCGGTTCGAATCCGTCTTCTGCTATTAAAAATCATCATAATAATTCATTTAGGCTGAGACATTCGTGTCCCTACCATTTCTTGCGCAGTGGCGTAATGGTAAATAAACGAATAGATGAATTATTTAAAATTAAAAGTAAAACTAAACCTAATTATTTAGAGCAATGTATGGCTGAATTTTATTTTAACAATTAATTATAAGAGGATAGCTAAACAGTTACTATTGTGTTTTGAAGGAGATTGTGTATGGAAGAAATTTGGAAAACATTAAAATATCACGATCAAGTATATAATAGATATGAAGTATCTACTTTCGGAAATATTAGACATAAGATAAATAAAATCAACAGAAAATTTTATCTTGATAAAAAGGGATATTGCAGAACTAGCATATTTAATGGATATGTCAATAATAAACGAAAAATAAAAAATATTATAGTTCATATAGCTGTTGCTTCGACCTTTATCGATAACCCAGAAAAGAAAAGCACAGTTAACCATATAGACGGGGATAAGGCAAATAACCATGTTGAAAATTTAGAATGGGCTACAGTATATGAACAAATACAACATGCGTCATTTGTTTTAGGTTATAGTAAATTATATTCCGATACAATGAGGAAAACATTTTCAAAGAAAACTGCTCAATACAATAAAAATAATGAATTAGTAAAAATATGGAATAGTACCAGAGAAATTGAACGATCATTAGGATTCAGGCACGAAAATGTAGCTGCTTGTGCAAGAGGAAATAGAAAAACTGCATATGGATATAAATGGCAGTATGTAAAAGAAGCGTAATGTCACTATTGATCGTAGGTTCAAATCCTACCTGTACAATCAAAGAGCTGTTTAGTTGTCAGTTCTTTTTTCAACAAAGATTTTTTCATTGTTAGTACCTAGTGGGTGGATATTAATTCATCCGCTACTCCTTTCTGCTGTCGTAGCTCAATTGGTAGAGCAGTCGCCTTGTAAGCGACAGGTTATCAGTTCAAGTCTGATCGGCAGCTTCCAAATCCAGTAAATATGTACGACGACTGCCATGTGCAGCGTCAAGCATCACTGGAAATATTTTAAGAAATGGAGGGATCTTCTATAATTAAGATCACCAAAAATGAAGCTTTCTATCTTCGCTCAAAAGGATTCAAGGATAAAACTGATATTCATCAGACGTATTCTGGACATCCCACTTACTATGCAAGTGAGAAAAGAAGCGTCATGAAGGCTTTGAAAAAGTATAGAGAAAGATAGGTGTTCTCTATGAAGAAAAAACAAAACAATATTAGAGTATCATTTGTAGATGAACCTGCTGCCATGGATGTCACTGGTTCTATGGTTTATGTAAAAACAGATACTCACAACATTTTGATTGATGCTGGCTTACATCAGTCAAATAGTAAATACGATGACTTTCTTGTAAATAAGAGAAGGTTCAAAGAATTTAAGCCAAAAGACATTGATTATATCTTTATTTCCCATCTCCATGCGGATCACGTATTTTTAAGCCCAAGATTATATAAAGAGGGATGTTCTGCAAAAATGATTGTTGCACAAGACAATTATCGAATTATGCATCGAATGGCTGAAGATTCTGCTTATATCATTGAAAGAGATATAGAATTAATTAACAATCAACATGGGAAGAATTATGATCCATTGTATACTATTGAAGATGTAGAACATACAATGAATTATGTTTCTGAATATCCTGTGATGAAAAAAATTGTTATTGATGATACTTTGTCATTTATGCTCATTCCAAACGGACATTTGCTTGGTAGTGTACAAATTTTATTGTATCTCAAACAGAACAATGTTGAAAAGACTTTGTTGTTTACAGGAGATATTGGAAATTCTAAAGTACATAATTATTACGTCAATAAGTTTACTCCTGTTGATCATGCAGATTTAGTCATTGGAGAATCAACTTATGGAGATCGCCCAGATTTAAAAACTGGACAAAAAGAAAGAAATAATGATATCGAAAAATTATTTTCTATTATCACACAACAGGTATGCGAAATGCATGGACAGGTAATTATACCAACTTTCGCAAATCACAGACTTCAATTTCTTACAACAATGATTTATCAGGTCATGAAAGATTATGATTTTCCTTATAAAGTGTATATTGATACACCGTTAGGGATTGATATTTTCAATGAATATCGCAAAATCTTATCGGGCGATGAACTAAAATTGTTTGATGAGGTCTTAAATTGGAATAATTTAGTATTTGTGCGTGACCCAGAATCTAGTAAAGCATTGGTACATAGTAATAAGCCATGTGTAATATTATCTACATCTGGGATGTGTAATAATGGTAGAATTAGACACCATTTGAAAAAGGCGGTTCCAAATCCTAATGCCACTGTTTTATTTGTAGGATTCAGTACCCCAGGAAGTTTGGCTGCATTACTTAAAGACAAAAATGTTAAATCTATCTCTATAGATAATAAACAATATACTTGTAAATGTGCAAGTTTCTCACTCAAATCTCTTAGTGGACATGCTCCATTCTGTCAACTTATCGATTACTACTCTTCTATTAACACAAATCGAATTGTATTACATCATGGATCAGAAAAAGCAAAGTTAACATTAAAAGAGAAATTAACTTCTGAACTTGAAAAGAAATGCAAAAGTACACGAGTTATTATTGCAAATTCAAGTTTGAAAATTTCATTATAGAAAGGACTGTTGAATATAGAATTCGAACTTCCAATTAAAGATTTACTAAAACAATTTGGCGGTGGACTGCCAGATGTAGTAGATTATCAGTATTATGTAAATTTACAGCAGCGCAAAATTATTGTGAATGAAGCCATTTGCGATACTATCCTTGAAAGTGCTGTTCTGCCACTTATTGAGATGGATAATGATGGCTCTGGAGAACCTATTACAATTATTCTTGATTCACCTGGTGGTGATGTATATAGAGGATTTAATCTTGTTGATGTTATTGAAAAGATTAAAACTCCACTTACGATTCACATTATGAGTATGGCAGCAAGTATGGGACTACATATTGCTATGGCAGGGCATAATAATCAAAATGTAAAAACCGTATGTCATCCATTTAGTGTAGGTTTACTTCATAGTGGATCAGAATCTGTTAGCGGAACAGCTCATGCTGTAAGAGATTTATTTAATTTTTCACAGAAATACGAAGAGAAAATTAAACAGTATGTACTTTCACATTCTAATATTGATGAAGAAATGTACGAAAAAGTATATCGTCAGGAATTATGGCTTGATGCAGATGAAATGCTTCGCCTTGGAATTGTAGACGAAATCATTTAATTTTTATATATCAAAATGCTTAAACTCCCTCTATTTACACTATACCACATTTTTAATCAAGTGTGTAGAGGTATTTCACAAATAATTAAAAAAATTCACATTAGTTTAAAGGAGGATAAATATGGCTAAAGCTTTATCTTATAAAAAATTTACTACTGTTACAGTTAAGGCGGCAGGTTATGTGGATATCGAAAAAGGAGTTATTGAAACAGAAGAAGGAAATGTATCTTTCAAAGATTTATTAAAAGACTTTGATGGAAAATATGGTGAATTTCAGATGAAAGAAAAGACTGACGAAGATCTGGAATTAAACGTACCTTCTGATGAAGAATAGATTGGAGTGAAGATTTATCAGTATTAATTTTGAACAAGAATTAGCAAAAATCGGATTAACTCCAGAAACATATGAAGCTGTCTGTGCAGATATTGACTCAAAACTTGATGGTGTAGTTGATATCGATTGGCAGGAAATTAAAGAAAAATATCATGTACAATGTGCAAGCGATACAATTCGCAAGTCCTCTTCTACTCCATTTGGTGGTAGATTCAGAGATGCTTATTTTCGCAGCAAGCAAAAATCTAGTAACGATGAAAAATCTGAAGATCAGTTATTATATGAAAGAATTCGTAAGGAACGACAGAAATTACAGACAGTTAATTTAGAGAGAAATCGTATTTCTCGCCAAGAAAGTCGTTTTGAGTTGTTCAATGAATATGTGGCTGAAGCAATTCAGATGCTACCAAACCCAGACTTTAAGCCTCTGAGAGTTGAAAATAAATCTAAAGGATATGTGCTTTCTATCGCAGATATTCATTATAATGCAGTATTTAAGAGTGTTAACAACGAATACTCTCCAGAAATTTGCATTGAAAGATTTCAAAAATTATTATCTCAGACTATTGCACTGATACATAGACTTGGTATTTCTAAACTCAAAGTCGTCACATTAGGTGATGACATTCAGGGTATTTTACGTCTTACTGACGTTAAGCTCAACGACTCTGCTGTTGTTAAGGCAGTTGTTGATATCTCAAAAATCATTTCGCATTTCTTAAATGAATTATCCAAATATGTTGAAATTGAATATTATTGCGTAGGTCGAAGCAATCACAGCCAAACACGACCTATAGGGACAAGAGCTTCTGAATTATGTGCGGAAGACTTTGAATATATTATTGGAAATTATATCAATGAATGTTTGGCAAACAATGATCGTGTTGAAGTACATCTTGATCTGGAATCTGATTGTATTCACGTTCCTGTCGCTGGCTTTAATATGGTTGCAATGCATGGGCATACCTTAAGAGGAATTGATAGCGCCATTCAAAATATGGAGTCTATCTATAACGAAGATATTGACTTCTTATTGGTCGGTCATTACCACGGAATGCTTGAGAAATCTCTCAGCGAAGGTATTACATGCGATAAAGAAATTTTAGTATGTCCAAGTTTTGTAGGTAGTGATCCTTATGCAGACAGCATTTTTAAAGGGTCAAAGAGTGCTTGCAAACTATTTGAGTTCACAGAACATGATGGACATACAGCATCGTTCAAGATACAGTTAAATTAGCAATTCGGCAGTCATTTTTTAGGATCAATCTCTCAAAATAGGTCGGACAGACTGCCTATTATGAGCAGAGGATATTACTTCTTCTGCTCCACTTCTATAAATATTCACGACTTCTCTCTTTAGAGAAATCGTAAAAATTAGTCAAAAATAAAACATTAATTAAAAAAGGAGAATCATACTATGATCACAACAAAAGAATTAGTAAAATCAATCGCAACAAAGAAAACAGAAACAGAAGGACGCAAAGTAACTCAGATCGAGGCAAAAGAAGAATTAGATAGAGTTGTTGAGTGCATCGTTGATGCAATTGCATCTGGAGAAGGTGTTCGCTTAATGGGACTTGGAACATTTACTGTTGAAGATAAACCAGCTCATGTTGCAAGAAATCCAAGAACAGGTGAAACAATCAATGTTCCTGCTAAGAAAGCTCCAAAATTCAAAATTTCTGCTTCATTAAAAGATGCAGTAAACAAATAAGATTGGAGTGATTGTTATTTCTTATAAAGATAAATATAACAAATATGAGGATCTGAATATTACAGATTTCGAAGACCAAATTGAGCTTTTATTTACAGTTAACGATCAGTTGGTCGATGGAGATAATTGTGTAGATATCATTGCAAACGCTGAGACAATTCGTTATATATTGTCCATTGCAATGTCAGAACTTGACTATGCTCCACATAAGATTAATATGGAAAAAGACGATGCCACATATTGTCTTGAAATGTTTGATGATGGAAGTCTGAGAGTTTTCTTATATGATAAATATAATGATTCTTTACAGGGAACTTCCATTTATTTATATCAAGAAGAGGTTACTCAAGATATTGTAGATTTTGTGTTAAACTTCTACTCTGATTCTGATATCTGGCTTTTTGGATATGAAGATGAAGATGATATTCCGATCAGCAAAGAAGATGTATCTGACTTGGATATCGTTGCTAAAATTATGGAAGATAAACATTTTGAAGTTTTGCCAACTATGTTGCCTTTCGAATATCTGTTAAAGGATCTTTGGAGATTTTAATATTATGAATTATATGCAGTAGGTGAATGATATCATCTACTGTTCTTCTATTATATAAGGAAAGGAGGGACTTATGGCAAGAGAATTAACGCCAGAAGAATTGGTAAAAGCCCCAATGTACATTAATAGAGACGTGCAATTTGAGATGCCAAGGCGATCTACTAGGGTAGATAAAAAATATAAATGCACATGCTGTGGTAAGAGTTGGGATAATCAGAGAAACCATTTCGCTAAATCTCCTTCTCCTTTATACCAGAGTAATGATGGGTATATCAATATCTGTAATGATTGTATGGACTTATATCTACAGAAGTTGATTAATTACTACAATGGAAATGAAGTCCACGCAATTAAGCATGTGTGTCAGCAATTTGATGTAGTGTTTCATGTTGACGCATACAAAAATGCAAAGGTTGAAAATCAACCAATTACATTTTCACAATATCTTTCAAAGCGTAATCTTCATCAGACAACAAAGGTTGGTAATACATATCTTGATGGAATGAAGACGAAATTTTATGAAGATGGATATGATCATGTTATGAGTGCAGAACAAGCTGTAAATGATGATAACATATCTATTTCTGGTTCAGCTACTAAGAGATGGGGAGCTGGATTTACACAGGCGGATTATAAGAATCTGGATGAACATTATAATATGCTAAAAGACAATAATCCAAACATTGACCAAAACCAAGAAATCTTCGTAAAATCATTATGTAATTTATATATGTTGCAAATACGTGCTTTACAAGCAGGTGATTCAAAGAAATATATCGACCTTAGCAGTCAGTATTCTAAAACATTCAACGATGCAGGTCTAAAAACAGTCGAAGAAAAAGATGAAAGTCAGAACACCACTCTTGGAGTAACATTGGCTACTATATCAAAATATACGCCCGAAGAATTTTACAAAGATAAACCATTATATGAAGACTATGATGACTTGGCAGACTATGTGGACAGATTTATGTTACGTCCATTAAGAAATTTACAATATGGATCTTCTGATAGAGATAAGGAATATTTTATTCCTGATGATGAGGATTTAGACGATGAATAAACAAGTAAGTAAAAAGACTGCTGCCAGACGTCTTAGTAAAATGATTGAACAGTTTCCTGCCGATGAATATCAAAAGGAATTGTATAAAAAATTCCCATCTACGCATTATTTAAGTAATCCAACAAATGTTATGCATACACTAGCATGGTGTACGTTTTTTAGGAAAAATTTACACAGATTTGTGCAAGATTACTTAGAAATTCCAATATATACATATCAACAATTGGCACTATATTATATGGGTGTTTCTAACTCAATTTGTATTGTTGCAGCACGTAATGATGCAAAATCATTCTTAATTGCCCTATATGCATGTTCTAGAGCTATTCTTTATCCAGGATCAAAAGTTGTTATTGGTTCTGCTACTCGTGGACAGAGTAAATTGATTATTACCGAAAAAATTCAAGGTGAATTAATGGTAAAATCGGCTGTTTTAAGAGCAGAAATTGAATATGTTAAGACTAATGGACAAGACGTTGTTGTAAAATTTTATAACGGATCTACAATTAAAGTGTTTACAGCAAATGATAACGCCCGTGGTATTCGTTCAAATGTTGCTATTAGGGAAGAATTTAGACAGATCAAGAAAAATATTGAAGATAATGTCATTTCCCCATTTCAGATGGTACGTCAGCCAGGTTATATACAACTTCCACAATATAAAGATAATCCAGTTTTAGCGAAAATCTTGCAAGAAGACCCTGTTGATATCTATATTAGCTCATCTTGGCAAGACCCTACACATTGGATGTGGACAATTGTAGACATGAACTATGAATTAATGCTGAAACACGGAAAAGGTATGCTATTAGCATTCGACGAAAGCATATGCCTAAAACATGGATTCAAAACAAGACAACAGTTGGTCAAAGAAAAGAAAAAGCAAGATCCTACTAGTTGGAAGGTAGAGTTCTTAAACCTTAGAATCAAAGAATCTGATTCTGCATATTTTACATATTCTATGCTGATGAATCGGCAAATTTCAAAACAAGTCTTTTATCCAAGAAATAATTTGGATATTCAAATCAATAAGAAAAACCGCTATGCAATCCCTAAACGTGACAATGAAGTAAGAGTTATCGCAGGCGATATTGCATTCGTAGCAGGTTCTCAGAACGACAATTCAGTTTATTCTTGTATTCGTGCTATCCCAGAAACAATGACGTATGGCGATAAGCAAATGGAACAAGGATATCGTAGACAATTCCCTTATATTGAGTCTAACCAGATAGGAGATACGACAAAACAAGCAATTAGGATACGTCAGCTATATGAAGATTTTAACGCTGATTATATAGTAATTGACGTGCGCAACGGAGGTTTGCAAATTTTGTATTCTTTACAAAAAGTTCTATACGATGAAGATCGCAGTGTTGAATACGCCCCATTAAAATGTATGAACAACGATGAATACGGTAGATTGTGTCAAGATCCAGACGCAAAACCATGCATCTATGCTATCAATGGTACACAAAACCTGAACAGTGATATTGCTATGAACTTCAGAAAGAATCTGGTTGAAGGAAAGATTGATTTTCTTGTTAATTTTGAAACCGCCAAAGAAGAAATTCTTTCTAAGAACAAGGAATATAGACAAGCTATCGAAGTCGATGATGTATTCGATTTTGAGCGACCATTCTTAGAAACTCAGGCGCTTGTTAGTGAATGTGCAGAATTACAATATGAAAAACTAACCACAGGTGGTATCCGAATTAAGGAACGTGGAAATAACCGAAAAGATAGATATTCTTCATGTAGTTACGGATCATATTTTATAGACCAGTTGGAATTAGATATGGCAACTACAGATGAAGAATACGGATACGCAACATTTGTAAACTAATGGAAGGAGGGAAAATGGAAGAAAATGTAAAGCAAGACACTGCATATGAATACAACAGTTATCAATATACAACAACAGATATATTTAACGCTATCTTTCAATGTGGTGTTTATGATTATTTTAATAAAAAAGAAATACGCAGTGTTTTAAGAAATCCAATTGAAAACCACGAAACCGCCATTAGATTGTCAAATTTTGTGTATACAAAAAACGGAGTTGTTACAAATTCTGTTGACTATATGGTTGCATTGCCATGTCTTGATAGTATATTAATCAATAAATCGAAAGCAAAAAAGAAAAATAACAACAAGGCAAAAAATAACAAACGCTTAATGCGCTCTACTCTTGAGACAATCGACGACAAACATTTCATTAGAGATGCATTACATACCGAGATGTTAGACGGAATTGCGTTTTATTACTTCGAAACCAAAGTAAGACCATCCGATATTGATAATACAAAATACATGAATGATTTTGATGTTGAGCGTATTATGGAGATAAATGACATCGGTGTCAATGTCTCTATTATTTCTTTGCCTTGGCAGTATTGTAAAATTGTTGGTAAGAAAAATGGGCGATTTGTTGTTGGTTTTGACTTGAGATATTTTGATGATTTCACAGACGATACACGAGAAAGAAAACTTAAAAAGTATCCAGAAGAAATCAGGAAAGGGTATTACGATCGCAAGAAAAGTAATGGCGTAAATGGCAATTGGTTAATATTAAATTCGGATAAAACAATGTGTAGAAAAATCAAATGCAAAGACTCAGAACCTTGGGGAAGATCATTGGTTATTGCTGCCCTTGAGGATGTATTATACAAAGACTATTTTACAGACACAAAACGAAATGTTTTGGATGATATGAATAATAAAGTTGTCTATCAGACATTTCCAGAAGGGAAAGAAAAAGGACTTTGTGCTTTAACCAAAAAGCAACAGGAAGCCCAACATAACGATGTTAAAACCGCTGTAGTTAACAAAAACAACAAGGGTGGATTAAGTTTCATTAGTGTTGCCGCAGGAACAAAGATTAATTCTTTAGATGTTTCTACAGATATTTTTAATGATAAAAATGAATCAAATCTTAGCAATCAAATCTCTTTGGATTTAGGTATTTGCGCTTCTTTACTTGGTGCAATGGAATCAGGTAATTTTGGAGCTGGAGCGAATAACCTCGAAATGATCACAGCCCAAGTATATACATGGGTTTATGAATGGCAGAAAGAATTAAATTACGTCATTAACAAAAATGTCATTAAAGATCAAAACAACCCAGTGGAAGTTTACTACTTCCCTACTTCTTTTGTAAACCGCAAAGCATTCTTTGATATGTGTAAAACATTATATTCAGAGGCAAGTGGTTCTTTATCTTATCTTGTCGCTAGCGCAGGAATAAATCCAGAAGCATATTTTAATGTATTAGATGAAGAAATCGAAGATGGTGTATATCAAAAATATTTACCACATATGACCGCCTATACTAATTCTTCAAATAATACAAATGATCAAGGCGGTCGTCCAACTACGGACAACCCTACCGAAAATACAATTCGAAGTAGAAATAATAATGGGAACAATATCCCAAGTCCAAGTGACTCTAAATAAATATCAATAATGAAAGGTCGATTTTATTTAATCGGCTTTTTTGTTATACAAAACTTTTTAAAGGAGGATACAACATGGCAATCGTAGAGTTATCTGAAAAGAAATACAAGAATGGGCGTAGACCATTTAAAGCCGTATTGTACGAATTACAGCCTCCTGAATCAGTAGAAAATGGTATCGGAACAAAATACAACAAAAATGGAATTACCTTTTTAGAGGAATATTGTGCGCCACAGCTCGGCAGTATCGCAGATATGAGTGTTCGTGTTGAATTTTTAGATGAAAACAGAACAATAATCTGCGGTCACGGAGAAACTGGTGTCAACGAAGATGGCTTAATAACATTTAGAAATGCAAGTGTTGTTGGACATTTTACAAGAGGCTATATTGACGACATTGATTACGAAGGTGAAACAAAGAGATGTGTATGCGGTGAAGGATATCTTGATGAAATGTGTTATCCAGAATTCGTTGCAAATCTTGAAGAAGACCTTAACAATGGCGTTACCGTAGAAGGTAGCGTAGAAATTTTCAAAGCAAAAGGTAATACAGGAATTGTTTATATGAATGGATGGAGAGAAACAGGGAGAATCCCTGTGGAATTTATTCACTCTGGTTGGGATATGGTAATGAACCCAGCTGATACTTCTTCTATTGTATTGGAATTAAACGAAAATCAAAACAAGGAGGACAAACAGAAAATGGACGGAACAATTGATATGAAAGAAATCACTTCTGCTATCAAAGAAACAATTTCTGAAATCAATTCTAAAGAATCTGCATTAGAAGAGAAAATTTCTGAGCAGAATTCCGTGATTGAGCAGAAAGATTCTGTTATCGCAGAAAAGGATGTAAAGATTTCCGAACTTAATGCAAGTGTCGAAAAATTGCAGAAAGCTCTTGAAGACACAAAGACAGAGAATGAGACAGCATGGGAACAGATCGAAATTCTTAGAAAAGAAATTGCAAAAGCTAAAGTTGCAGAAAAATTAGGTGAAGTTGACGAAGCTTTAAGCGAGTTCAATGAAGACGAAAAAGCAGTCGCAAAAGAAGATATCGACAAATTAAAATCTGATATTAACTCTTGCGAAAATATTGACGAATTAAACGAAATTGCTTCTGAAGTTAACTCTATCAAATCTAAGATTTGCATGAATATTGTAGCACAGCAGAAAGCAGCTGAGAAGCAGGCATCTGCCACAGAGCCTACAGCAGAAACAAATTCAGAAAAAGTTGAAGACATCTTTTCTGAGGTATGTGAATCTATCGAAGTTGTTGATGATGACGAAGATGTAAGTATTTTTTAATAAGGAGGATAGATAAAAATGATTAAATTCCGCAATATCTCTGAAATCGAGAAATTATACCCATATGTAAAAGCTGTTGCAGGAACGGATGTTTATAATGGCGATTTTGGAACAGTAACAGAAGGTACATTTGCTTTAGCCGCTAACGCTAAACAGGTAGTAATGAATATTGAAGTTGGTGACGACGAAGGTTTAGACAGATACTTTATCGCAAAAGGATCAGATTTAAGAGTTTTAGATCTTGATAAATTAGATGGAAAAGAACTTGAAATTTATGGAAAACAGATTCCTACTGGGGTGGCTAAAGGTGACAAGTTAAAATCTACAGCAACAGGGGATCTTGTTAAAGGAGCTACTGCCGCACCATATGTAGAAGTAACTGAAATTATTGGAAATCACAAAGGCATTGTTGTAGGAGTTGTTGCTTCTGCTCCAGCTACACAGTCAGTATCAAAATAGTTAATTGAAAAAGGAGGATAGTATAAATGTATACATTTGAATTAAACAACGAACGTAAGGATGCGAACTTTGCGAGCGGTCGTGTGTCTACAAAATCTCCTGTAGTAGAAATTTTCTCTGCAATGAGAGACGGAAAAGACTTAGCGCCTTTCGGAAGAAAAGCGGATCAGGCTGCTAATTATATTAAAGAATTAAATAGTAAAGCTTCTGCTGGGGATTTATCCGCAGTTTCTGAATTAAATGAAATCAGACGTTTCTCAATGGAACCTCAGATTCTTCAGGAAGCTAAATTATTAAGCATCTATGGAAATTACAAAGCAATCGGATATAATGATTCTTGCGAAGTTGAAATCCCAGAATTTGTTGGAAACCCAGCAAGCAAACAGGCTTTAGGTCAGGATGTTAACTTCCCAGTAATCAGAAAGAAAAGAACACCTATCGCTACAGTAGCTATTTCTGCTGGTTATGCAGTAGATTATAGAAAAGCTGCTATTGGTGACATGAGCGATGAAAACGAGTTAAAGAATCAGATCGCTATTCAGATCAGAAACAAGGCTGCTGCTTATGTTGTAGAAACAATCTACAAAGCAATCAAACATGCAGATGGAGTTAAATACTTCTTCGAGGGAGACGGATTAACAAAAACTGGTGTTGATGGAGTTATCACACCTGTAAGACGTTTCGGAAAACCAACTATCACTGGTGATTATGCTTTAGTTTCTCAGCTTAATGCATTCGCAGGATATCAGGGAACAACACCTGCTGTTACAGGTATCTCTGAAGCCGTTATGAAAGAAATCCACGATACAGGATTAATGGGAATGTACAATGGTGCAGTTGTTTCTGAATTACCAAACCCATATGATACTTCTCTGATGAATGCAGCTGGAACAGACTTCCAGACAGTATTACCACAGGGACTCGGATATGTAATTCCTGCTGGTGGACAGTCTCCAATCTATACAGTAACAAGAGGCGGATTAACATCTATTTCTGGAACAGACGTATCAACAGGTCAGTTAATCACAAGATATGACCTTGAAGTTGGTGCTTTAGTTGCTCCAGGAAGAGAATATATGATTGGTTTACTTGGAGACAAGAAACTGTCAACAGAACTTGGTACTTACTAGAATTCGTAAATAGTTGAAGAAATGTAGACCTTATGGGTCTTTTTTATTTGCAAAGATATATGGTAATTCTGTATATCTTTGCAATTAATTAGTTAAATAGAGGACATAGACCATGAACGATATTTACTTTTGCTATTCCAAAAAACTACACTATTTTTTAATGGGGTTAGGCGAAAGTTATATTTCTTCTAACATCAATAAAAATACTGGTGTACGTTATTGGACATTCCAAAAGTCGAAAGATTTAGATGAAAAGATTGAATTGTATAATTCTGTAAAATACAAATTCAAGTAAACGATAATTAGTTGTGAAAGGATAAATAATTGAAAGAGATGGAAAATACAGAAGTTGTAAAAGAGTTAAGCATGGAAACAAAAATTACAGTACGCAGCCTTGCCAATTGGACAACAGGATTTCAGCGAATTGAATCCACAGGAGATGTAACAATCACACCAAATGGTACTACTCGTTTATCTCGTGGAGAAGTAATCTCACAGGTGCAGAACGGGAATATGCTTTTTACTGGAATTGATGGTGTTGGCTCTCATGCAACATTATATATTGAAGACGCTGATACTCGTGAAGAGTTAGACTTTGACAATAAAGAAGAAAAGAAAGTTCAGAAAATTTTAACGCCTGAATTAGTAGCAAAATTATTTGCCTATAAAGGGATATCAAAAACATTTAAGGACAAAGTTTCTGAGTATATTGTTACAAGTGCTGAAAAATCAGCTGTCATGATGATGATTAAAAAAGGTAATTATAACGATTACGAAAAAATTCGATTCATTGAAAACTATACGGGACACAAAATGAAATAGGATGTAGGTGATTATAATGACAACCGCAGATGATGTAATTCAAAGTTTTGAATCTACGTTCGCAGATAAAACGCCTTTGCCAGACTCTTTAGTTTTTCAATGGCTAAAAAAGGCAATTGCAAGATATTCTATGGAAATTGATGATCTTACATTCGATGTAGAAACAAAAGAATTTTCAGAAGATCTTGATCAATATGTCATAGATACAATGGCAGAATATATGCATCAATATTATCAGGAGCGTTACTACTCTCTTGTAAATAAACGAGTGAGTATTGTAACAAAAGAATTAAGTATTGATGGAAATAATGGGTCAAAAACTTCAGCAAAGAATGAGCTTGATGCTATTAAATATAATGCTGAAAAAATGACAAACAATCAGAAACCTACCGCTTATACATAGGAGGTGCGATAAATGCAAGATTGGTATTTAATAACACCTAATACACGACCTAACTTAACGGGCGGTTATGAAAATGATGCATATAACGATTATAAAGATGATGAATTTGCAGAGATCTTAGATACAGACATTGCTTCTACGGTTGAATTATGTAACTCTGATTTATCAGAAAGAACGACTATCCGATGTGTGGTTCAAGATAATGATTCTGATACCGCATTAAAAACTATGCAGAGAACTGTACTATTCCCATGTAATACTTCCAAAGCAGGAATGTATGTATATTTTGAGAATAATTACTGGATCATAGACGGAAGACCTGGACAATGTGGTGTATTTGAAAAAACAACAATGAAGTTGTGTCAGTCTACTGTAAAATGGCAAGATGCAGACGGTAATATCCATGAAAGATGGGCTTATTATCAATCGGCATCTAAATATGATGTTGGTAAAACAGGTAACAATATTATATTTGTTGGGTCAAATAACTATACGGTAATTGTACCGCAAGACGATGATACTCTTGGGCTTGATGGAAAAAGAGTATTTCTTGATATTCGTGAAGTTCCAAATGACGTATTTACATTCACTCGTGATGATAATGTTTTATATCATTTTGGTACTGAACATGGTGGTGTATTATCTTTTATCGTTGATAAAGATGAATTTAACCCAGCGAAAGACAGAAAAGACTTGCGATTATGTGATTACTTTGAGCCTAAAAAAGATCCTGAACCAACGCAGCCAGAGAAACCAGAACAGCCAGATGTTCCAACTGTAGAACAGACATGTACTGCTACTATTAAGTATAGATACAAGAAAGTTTTTGTAGGAAAGAAATCTACATTTACCGCTTCTTTTAAAGACTTAGATGGAAACATAGTTACAAAAGATCCTCAATGGGATCTTGAATGTGAATTAAAAGACTCCATTAATATAGAAGAAACTGGTTCAAACATTGGAATCTCTGTGTCAAATTCTGCATTAGTTGGTCAGAAAATCATCTTGAAATTATCTGCAAAAGATAGAACTTCTTCTACTGCTTCTATTGAAATAACTATAGAAAGTCTTACATAGGTGAAATTCAATGACGAAAACAGAAAAAATGATGGAAAATCCTCTGGTTTCACTTGGATTGATCAAAGAAGCCGTAGGAAATATTTTAATGACAAATGACGATGTCAACACTCTTGCTATGCCATATCTTGATGATGAGGATTATTCTTTCGAGGATAATTGGTTTGGATGCAAAATTGGCGAAAATATACATGGGCAAGTGAAAGACAATCGTTTATTAGGACATTGCAAAGATGTCCCATATATGGATAAAACCATTACAGATACACGATCTATTATCTTAATGGAAACATATCCTAGTACATCAACATCTATTATTGATTACACATTGGTTATCAATGTCGTATGTCATAGGGATGTTATCAAACTAGATGATGATGAAAGGTCAGAATGGCGTGAAAAAGGATACGCTGGCAATCGTTTAGATATGATTTGCCAAGCAATCAATCTTGCCTTAACTGACGAATCAATAAAAGACTCATTTGGTATCGGGGCTATGAGATTAGATACTCGTACAAGCCAATTACAGTCTTTTAAACCGAACACTAACTTTTATGGCAGGACAATGGTGTATCGGATTGATGATATAAATATGGAGTTGCTTTGTAAGTGAGTGACGTAAAACTTACTTATTCACAGCTACTGTCAAGCGAACCAATACCTGTTGGAATTGGGCATATTCAGCCACCTAAAATCAGTGATCGTAGGAGAATTGGTGAAGGGTTATGGATGCAATATGCTAGTTATATGACATTGACAGTAGATAGCTACTACTCTGCTCTCCTGCCAGATAAATATGATGCTTTTTTGGCATTACCTTATGAAGAACGAACAGATGTTAAATTATTTGATTTGGTATCAGAAAACACAGATGTTATACGGATTTATGTAAGAGCATTTTGTTTTTATTTTGTCGAAGATGTTGTGTATAGATTAAGAGAAAAAAGATTTGAGATCTTAAAAACACATGAAGACGAAGAAACTGGAGAAATCGAATCACAGGTTGTCGGGGTTATTGATCGAGAAATCTTTGATGATGTATTACATATTCTGATGCAAATTTCAAATATCAACAATGAACGCACAGTGTCCGAAGAATTATCAAAACAAAAAGATCCTGTTGTTATCCAAATGCAACGTAGACGTGATAAGGCAAAAGCTAAACGTACTCGTGGAAAAAACTTAGATAAACAAGATCCTAAATATGATATTGGAAATATTATCTCTGTCGTATGTGCATATCACCCAAGTATTAATTTTACTAACGTAGGGCAGTTAACAATTCCTCAATTATATGATAATTTTCAAAGAATCTTAATTGATAGAAATTATCAAATCATGGCTCTTAATGCCAGTGTTTGGGGAACTGAAGGTAGTGACTTTAAAGAAGATTCATATTTGAAAAATCTCAAAGAGGAAAAATGAGACCTGTTTTTATAGGTCTTTTTTTAATACTAAAATTTAAAAATTCTAATGAAAGGATGTGACAAAATGGCAGCTAGTAAGAAATATGCAAGCCGTGACTGCGGTGTATTTGAGTTAACTAACTTAGCTACAAGCAAAAAGGCTTTAAGAGTTGATTATGCAAATACAGTAACATTAAATATTACAGCAGATTCTGTAAAAGCTAAAAAGAGAGGTAGAGATGCTGTAACATTTGCTAACCCAATGGAAGGAACACTTGAATCAGAAATCCAGGTATATCCATTTGAGTTATTCTCTATCTTTGGTAACGGTACAATCACAGAAGGTGGAGATCGTGCAGAAATGAAGACGATCACTGCTACAGAAGCAGGAAAACTTACATTACCAGATCAGCCAAAAGACGGAACATTATTCGTTTACGGAAAAGGTGACGTTGGTGGAACACAGATTGAAGGAAGCGTAGCAGAAAAAGTATTTACAGCTACAACAGATAGCGAAATTGCTGTTGGTAAGAAATACGATGTATCTTATATCGTAAATGATTCTACACTTCAGTTAGTTAAGATTAACGATAATCAGGAATTAGCTGATTTCAGAGTTGACGCAGAAATCAATCAGAAATCTGAGCAGGGAGTTGTAACACCATTACATATCACTTGCTACAAAGCTACTCCTCAGAGAAATATCGAATTAGCTTTCGCAGCTGAGGGAGATCCTATTACACTGAAGATCACATTTGACCTGATGACAGATGCAGATGATGAATTTGTAGATATTTATCAGATCAAGTCTTTAGCTTAATTTAAGGACATTATTTATCACTACTGGTTAGTTTATACTAATCAGTAGTGTATTAACTTGGAATATTGAACATGAAAAAATATTGCAGTAATCATATTATAGTTTTACATTTTAGTTAGAAGATGGGGAAGAGAACAAAACTTTAATATGGTTCACAAATTGGATTATATGATTTTTTGTTTTCTTCCCTATTTTTTACGATTTTAAAAGAAAGGGTGTATTTATTGAATTCAGAAATTACAACGCCTGAGCAGTTGCAGGAAGCCTATAAAGATACAAAACTCATTCCTGTTACAAGTTTGGCACAGGTTAAGTTCTATGTGGAACATGGCGTACAACCACTTCTGGTCTATCCATCTGAACGTGCAGATATTATGGCGTTCTGGTATCCAAAAAAAGATACATACAGGCTATATGTTGATTATAGAAAATATATTAACGATAAATATCAGGTAGGTGAATAGGTTGGCAAAGAATGTTGGTAAGAGATTTGAAGAAAATTGGAAAGCCAGTATTCCTTCAGACATATTCTACTATCGTTTAAAAGATCAAGCACAATCTTTTGGTGGTTGTAGTAATTTAAGATTTTCAAGTAAGAATCCTTGTGATTGTTTCTTATTTTCCTCTCCTTATATGTACGCATTGGAATTGAAAAGTGTTGGCACTTCTTCTATTTCTTTTGAACGTACCAAAGAAGAGAAAGGTGTAATCCATTATCATCAGATTAAAGGTTTAAGAGAATTTGTTGGTTACAGAAATATGATCGCAGGGTTTTTATTTAATTTTAGAAAGAAAGATAACATGGAAACTACATATTTTCAACACATCAATGATTTTGACAGAATGATTGCTTCTATAGATAAAAAATCATTCAACGAAAAGGATTTAAAAAAATTCAATCCAATCATTGTTAATAGTCGAAAATTAAAAGTCAATTACAGATATCACGTATCTGAATTGCTTGAGAAGTTAAATAGAGAAATGGAGAGATAATTTTATGGGTAAAATCGCTTTTGAAACAAGACATTATGAAGATGGGTCTTTAAATAGATTTGAGGCAAATGATTTCGTTGAGGCGGTTGTCGCTTCTGCTTTCCCAGTAACTCAGGATGAAAACGGAATATCTAGTATGGACTATGATCCACTGAGTAAACTTATGGGAATCAAGATGAATATTATCAAATTTTATGGAAACGTGGATTTAGAAAACATTGGCATTGAGGAATTATACGCACTTGCCTCAGATATCGATGTTGATGAATTTGTCGATGAGAATGATATTAACAAAGTGCAGTTTAAAGATATGTTAGCTGCAATTGACGAAAAATGTGACTACATCAAACAGCAGTTAATTGCAAGTGCAGTTGATATTAAACTCGATAGTAAAGATGTGAATTTCAAGGTTGAAGGTGTTGACGATTTAGTAGAATCTGTCGTGGCTTTAGCACCTGCTCTTGAATATATCAACGAAGTGTTTGCAAAGGCTGATCCAGAGGTAACTCAGAAGATGATGCAGTATTTTGCAGAGCATGGTTTCGACTTTACTGCCGAAGACATTACAAAAGCTGTTGTTGAATCTGATGATTTCCAGAAAAATAGAATTGATGCACTTGAAGCAATTAAACAGGGTGCCGCTGATGCAGTCAATAATAATGTAGTTTCTATTGACAGAAAGTAAGGTGATCTCATGGGGAACATGGGCGCAATGGCTGGGTTATGGAGACAAATCCAGAATGAAATGCGTGATGCTGTAAGTGAAGCTGAGAGTAAGACATTCTTAACTGCTAACCAAGAGCTTACTGCTTCTTATGCAGGTAGAGAGCCAATACCGCCAGAGCAAGGTGGATATGTAAGAACATATCAGATGAAAAACTCTGCAAGAACAACTGGCGTTGTTGGTGGCGGAGATTCTGTTAGTGCCACCGTGTATCTTGATCAGGGATACAATTATAACACTGGAACTTATTCTACTCCTCACGTCTTTTCAGAAGCGGAATCTGGGGGATCTGGTATTGTATTAACTTCTGGATTCTGGCAACGTACAGAGCAAAAAGCTCAACAATATGCTGAACAGGCATTTGCAAAAAGATTTAAACAATAATTTCTTTTCACATCAAATTTGATGTAAATTCCACAAAAATAAAACCAAGATTTTATATGCTTATCAACCACAATATATATGATTCATTTTTACGAATACCACTATATATTGTGGTTGTATTTATTTTACACATAGGAGGTTTTACCGTTGGCTAGATTTACGGTATATAACAAGATTACATCTCCAGAAAAACTAGCATTGGTCAATAAAGATAACAAAGATTTAGGCAATGAGTGGTTAGATTACCTTGCTTCTGTTGATCGTGCGCAGAGTACGATCAAAGGTTATCGCAATGACTTAGATATTTTCTGGTGTTGGAATCTGGAACATAATAAAAATAAGGACTTTGCTAAATTAACCAAACGTGACATTGCTAAATTTCAAAATCATGCAATTAACGTATGGGGGTGGAGTCCTAAACGAACAAGACGTGTTAAATCATGTCTTTCTTCTTTATCTGATTATATCGAAAATATGTTAGATGAGGAAGAAGAATTTGAAGGATTCAGAAAAATTGTAAATAAGATTGAGAATCCTGCAAATGAGGCAGTGCGTGAGAAAACGATTCTGCCAGATGAAAAAGTTGATGACTTATTAAAAACTCTTGTCGAACAAGAGAAATATGAAAAAGCGTGTGCTATCGCTATTGCTGCTTATTCTGGAATGAGAAAATCTGAAATCATTCAGATGAAGATGTCTTATTTTACTGAAGATGCTCTTGAATTTGATGGTGCTTTATATAAAACGCCAAAGATTCGCACCAAGGGTCGTGGTAAATTAGGTAAGCAGTTAAACAAATTTATCCTTGTTGATGTTAAAAAATACATTGATTTATGGGACAAACAACGTAAAGAACTTGGCGTTGACATTGATGATATCTTTGTAACGAAAGATAAAAATGGTTGGCATCGTAGATCCAATCTTGACAAATGGACAGCTGAATTTTCAAAGATGTTGGACGTAGACTTCTACTACCATTGTATGAGACATTATACTTGTACTGCTTTCGCAAAGAAGAATATTCCGATTGATGTTATCAAAGAATTCTTTGGATGGTCTTCTACGGAATTGGTTGGTATTTACAACGATTCATCCGCAGAAGATGACTTCGGAAAATACTTTACAAAAGACGGTATTAAAGAAGGAAAACAAGGTTCTTTGTCTGATTTATAGTATTGGAAAAATATACCTGTATACATACAATATATTACTATGATATACTCAAACTCGCAATGATCAATTACACAACAAAATCTATGACGTAACACCACTTATATAGTAGGAGATGATGTTATGATGATAGAGAATAGAAAAAATTACTATACACTTATTTGTGCTGAATGGAGTATGTATGGCGGAGGAATAGTTATACATACAGAGGTAAATGTTGGTTCAGTTATCGAAGCACATGAATATGTTTTATCACATCTTTATGACTTCCCTACTGGTACATGGGTACTTAAGCCATGTTTGACAGCAATTAGTTAAACAACAAGTAACAAGTAATTGATCATTGCTCTCACGGGCGGTTGGTATAATGGAATTATACTGGTCTCCAAAACCAGAGATCGGGGTTCGATTCCCTGACCGTCTGCTAATTATATACTGAAACGTAAAGAGTCTATTTTTTAGGCTCTTTTTTGTTATGCACAAAATTATGAAAGAGGTGAGTAAATGGATTTTCAAGCCGTCATTAAGGCAATACTTAATAAAGGTGATGTTGAATCTCAATTGGCTGATCTTGTAAAAGACAGGGATGTTCATATTAATCCTACTGTCGGGACAAGCGGATCAACAAATACAACACTTAATAACCAAATTAAAAGACAGGCAAATGCTCAGGCAAAATCATATGTACAATATAGTAAATCTGCAATTCAAAAACAGATGAAACATGCTTCTGGGACGTTTTATTCTAGTGGTGAAACTAATATTGATAAGGGGCTTATCAGTCGTCAGAAGAAACAAGCCGAGGAAATGGCATCTGTAATTACTGACATTGCAAAAAATGAAGGTATTTCAGATAAAGACGCTAAAAAATATGCAAAAAATGTTTCAAAAATACAAGAAAAAGCGCAGGATCAAGCACTCAAGGAACAAGAGAAAAACAACGCTAAATTTCAAGCAAAGCAAAAAGCTTTAAACGAAAAAGCTGCCAAAATTGAATCCGACATTCAAGCCAAGAAATTTGCATCAAAATCAAGCAAATATCAAAAACAATTTTCTGGGTATGTTGACAATAACAGCAAAGAATACAATGAGTTTGGAATGAACGTCATTGATTACGATAAACAGCGAAAAGAACTAAACAGAATGTATGGCAACTTTCAGAAGAATCGAAGCGCTGAGAATCGTGATCTGTTAATTGAGGCACACGCCAAACTTGAACAATATGATAAAAACACCGCAAGTAGTTTATCTTTATTAAATGCTTCTCCTAATAAAGTTCTTCAGAGCGATGTTCAAAAACAAGTTGAAAAACAACACAAAGAACAAGAAAAACAATATAGTAACTGGTTTAATCAAGCACTCAAGGAACAAGAGAAAAAAGACTCTTACGTAGAAAATGTTTCTAGGAATCTTGGAAATAAATCGTATGATGCTAATTTAGCCGCACAGCAGAATAAATTAAATAGCTATTACGCAGGTACTCAAGAATATAAAAATGCAAGTAAATCTTTTAAGGAATATGAAAAGAATGTACAAGATTTACAAAAGTTACATACTCAGTATCAGGCAAAACCAACTACTGCAAATCAAGATGCAATCATTCAGCAGAATGAGAAAGTAATTCAATCATATGAAAAACTAAATAATGAGATGAAGATTCTCAATTCAACTCAAACAAAAGCACTTAATCCTGGTGAAGGTAGTATCCAAGCAAATAAGATCAGAACTTATTTAGAGAACAATACAAAAGCTGCAAAGGATTACGGCGATGTCTTAGAAGATATTGCAAAGAAGTCTGAGTCTGCAACAACCAAAGGTGAATTACAAGGAGCAAATCAAGACTTTAAGAAAATACAGTCTGAAATTTCTGCAAGGGGATTGACTGGAAATTCAATGTTTTCAGAAGTTAAGCGTGGATTTAGTCAGATTTCTCAGTTCGTAGGAACATATGGCATCTTGCAATCTGGTATGAACAAAGCACAAGAAATGGTGCAAAATACATATGATGTAGATAGTGCAATGACTCAGCTTCAGATGGCTACTGGTGTATCCAATGATAAAGCCAAAGATTTGATGAAAACATATTCAAATATGGGGCATCAATTAAAGGCTACTGGTACAGATGTTGCTGCTTCTTCTACTGAGTGGATGAAACAGGGGCAAAGTGTTGAAAAGTCTAATAAGCTTGCCGAAAGTTCTATTAAACTGAGCAAGGTTGGTGATTTAACATCTGAAAATGCTACAAAGTATTTAACTTCTGCGAGAAAAGGTTATGGTGTTACAAGCGCCGAAGATACCTTGAAAATCGTAGATAAATTAAGTTCTGTAGATATGGCTTCTGCTACTGATGTTGGAGGTTTAGCAGAAGGTATGTCCGAAGTTGCGACGAATGCAAATTTAGCGGGTAAAGTAGATGCCCGACCATATGGCGACATATGGGCTATTTTTACAAATAGTAGTTATTACCCAAATCGGTTAAAACCTGAATGGGCTATCGTAGCCTAAAAGACAAGACCGAGATAACTGATAAATTTCATAACTATAAAGAAAGACGGTGATAGTTATGATTATTGATAAACAAATTGAAATAATGACATGTGGAAAAGCCATAAAATACTATCAAAATTTAGGATATAAATGTGGGTATAGAACAAAAATTCTTGTCTCACAATTAGACATCCCGAAAGGTAGTATGCAAAAAGTTGAAGTAAAATGTGATTATTGTGGAAAACATTTTTATGCTCAAAGACAGGACTTAAATCGTGGGCTAGTAAATAAACATGCATGTAAGTCTTGTGCTTCTTTAAAAGCAAAAGAAGGAAATATTCTTAAATATGGCACCTCTTCTTATATGGGGACGCAAGAAGGCAAAGAACGATATAAGGAAACTTGTCTTAAGAAATACGGTGTTGAAAATGTTATGCAAAATAAAGAAGTACAGCAAAATCAAATTAAAACTGTAAAAAAGAAATATGGCGTTAATAATGTATTTCAAAATTCAGAAATTAAGCAAAAAATCAGAGAAAGTTGTATAGAAAAATATGGCGTTGATAACCCTCAAAAATCAGAACAAATACGAAATAAAACAGAAAATACTTGTTTAATGAGATATGGGGTGAAGACTCCACTGCAATCAGAAAAGGTTAAACAAAAAATTAAAAATACAAATATACAAAAATATGGAGTTCTTCATCCACTGCAAAATGAAAAGATTAAACAAAAGCAAATTCAAACCGTATTAGATAAATATGGAGTTGAAAATATTATGCAATCTAAAAAACATATGGAAAGTGCATTAAAAAAGACAAGGCAGACATCTATTGAACTATATGGTGTTTATCCTGCATCAAAGTCAGAAAGCATAAAAAATAAAATTAGAACAACTTTTGTTTCTTCTCACAATGTAGGCGACATTCCTGCAAGTAAAAATCAAATTCATTTATGCAATTTATATCATGGAATCTTAAATTTTCCAACTAAATATTATTTTCTGGATATTTTATTAGAGAACAATATTTATTGTGAATATGATGGATCTGGTCATAATCTAAATGTGACTTTTGGACACTTAACACAAGAAGAATTTGACAGAAAAGAAATTATTCGATACAAAACATTAAAATCTTCTGGTTTAAAAATGTTTAAGATTGTACATAAAGGAAAGAAACTTCCAGATGATGAAAAATTATTACATATTAAGCAATTAGCAACCCAGCTATTATCAAATACAGATAATAACTGGGTTGTTTTTGATATTGATAATGATTTATTTATTTTGAAGAACTATGAAATTAAATATGATGAAAATTTATCAGTATTGTAACGACTGTTCGGGTAGCTGTCTCTATGAGACAAATATACAGTCTGAACTATATAGAAATATGTAGAGAGGCGGTCAGTAGTAAACAGACTACTTTAAGAAGAACCGCCTCCGCCACATTGTACCTTTGATGTGGTCTGTAGCGTAGAGCAAACGTGAAAGTAACAGCTTGGTCAGCATGGACAAATTGCTCGGTTATTTAGCAACTATCGGAGAAACAACTCAGGAAGGTATGAGTTCAGTCGGAACTGGTTTGAACGCCATTTTCTCCCGTATGGGAAATATCAAACTAGCACGACTTAAAGATTATCAAAATAATGGCGAAGACCTAGACATTTGGGGCGCAGTGGCATAATACATAAATCACTGTGGCAATTCTTTCTTATGATCATATGAATAATATTCATATGTGCTTGGAAGCCGAGGGAACGGTCAATAAGGAGGAAGGATATATCTATATCCGCCTTGAACGACTGAGCGAAAGAAGGTCATTTCGATGACTATGCGACAGTCTGAACACACTTCTATATTTCCCATAATTCCTTAAGAAGTGGAGTTGCGGTCAAGTGTAAAGACACTTTTGGAAGTACCGCAACCGCTTCTATGTAATGAGTTTCTTCTTATTATATAGAAGTCATATTGTCTCATTCTACAGGACAAAGTAACAGCATGGAGTGATGTAGAAACAGTCTTAAAAGGTGAAGGAATTAACCTAAGAGACAAACAAGATAAATTCAGAAATTTCGGTGATGTGCTTGATGAAGTCGCTGGCAAATGGACTAGCTACAGTGACGTATCTCAAAGAGCAATTGCAAAAGCGATGGCTGGCACGAATCATATGGAGCAATTTCTAGTCCTAATGGGCAACTATAAGAAAGCTCAAGAATACGAGAAAGTATCCGAAAATTCTGCTGGATCTACGGACAAAAAGTACAAAGTTTATGAGAATAGTTTGGAAGGACGAACAGAAGATCTTAAAAACTCATTCCAATCTATCTCAACAACATTTGCTGATAAAAACCTTCTTGGTGGAGGAATTACTTTACTATCAAATGTTCTTAATGTAGTTAATAAATTAGTAAGTAGTTTTGGATTATTGCAAACTGCTGCCGCTGGCTTTGCCGGCATTAAACTTTTTAAAAACCTAGGTTGACCCTATCTCAAAATCATTAGGGTGACAGTGAGCCTACTATATATAAGGAAGAAACAGAAATGGTGTTTCGAACAAATATATAGGATACGGGGTTTTAAAATACACGTATCAGGAGTAATTGCTGGAACGAAAAAGAATATCGAAACTGAAACGGAATTGGCAACAATAGACGGAATAGTTGAAGAATTTGATATTCATATCGTATTATACGATTGTATCTAATCAGCCGCACACATTCTTGCCGTATAGGAAAAATATCGGTAAACTGCCATATAAGAAACGTGCTTCGGGATAAGGCACAGCAGCTAAGATGTTTTAATAAGAATGGATGTTCAGAGACTACCGATCCTGACAGATAATGACGACCTTATGATCATTGTCTGGTAATGTATAGCCCAAAAGTGTAAATTAATGTCGATGTTTTACCTGCTATCATCGTTTGCGTACAGAGATATTTCATCTCTAAGCAGGGAATTCAAATTCAAATTTTATGTAAAAAACGACCATCAAAAAGTCCTTATTTTATAAGGGTTTTTGAAGATTGGCATTTTGGCAAATTGTATTTTATTTTATACAAGGTTGCTAAAATCAAGTTTATTTCTATACTAACCAATGTAAGGAACTTATTTTGGTAATGAGAACGACTCATGACCGTTCTTTATTATATTGAGTGATAAGTAGACAGAGTAATTAACTGTCGTGTGATATTTGTCTAACCTCGCTTCAGTCACACTTATCACTCTACTTCTATTAAACTGTAAATATTAATGAAGCGAGAGATTTGAGGTTTTAAATGATTAATACTAAAGAAAATTTAGAAAACGAAATTACAACAATCAACGAAGAGTTTGGATTAGAAGAAGAAAACGGTACAGTGACTACTACTTCTCTAAAGGTTGCAGAAGTCTATGGTAAAGATCATAAGGATGTTATGAAAAAGATTAGACATTTCATCGAAATTATACCAGAACTTAACGGGGGAAATTTTGCGCTCGTTGAATATAAGGATGGAAAAGGTGAAATGCGCCCAATGTACCGTATGGATCGCAAAGGGTTTGCAATGCTTGTCAATAAATTTACTGGTGACAAAGCTCTGATCTTTACTGCAAAATATACTGATGCTTTTGAAAGAATGATTGAGCTGATTGCACAGTTAAAAGATGAAACAAATAAATTGTATGATATTGCGGTATCAGAAGAATGTCAGCTTCAGAGACAGTATGATGCAGATAAAGTCAAATATGCAGTTCGCAATATTGATCGTATTCTGGCAGAATCAGATTATACAAATCTTGAGGCAAATGTCGAAAAAATCATTGATGTACATACCCATCTGAAGAAAAAAGATAGATATGAATATCACAGAAGATTAAATGCTACGGATTATAAACAGAAAATCGTTACGATGATCGATGATAAACTAGAAGCAATTATTTCTTCTCCGAAATCAATGAATCCTATGTATCGCACAACTGCGGAATATGTTTTAAACAATCTGAAACGCAGATATATTGAGACAACTCATCGCAGTATAGGAAAGAAACTTGCTTATAAAGAAGCAAAATTAAAAGAAAAAGATTTACAGATTGACGAATTAAAAAAGAAAATTAGTTAATATCCATAACAAAAAACAGTCTATTAGAAACCACTTATGGCAACTAATAGACTACAAATCCTTTGGAAATGCAATGACGAACTTGGAAGATAACTCGTTGCATTTCTTGTAAACTTAACCGTATAACTTGACGATAAATAAGTTATATGGGATATTTTTATATTAATACAGAGATATTATTTTGTCAATAATTAGTCGTGAAAAGTTGATTTATGGTAGCAATGGTTATTTCTACGATATTGAGAGGTATATATGGAATATAAGAAATTAGATAAAGAAATTTTAGAGCATAAGAATTGTAGGATCGCATCAAGCGTCGAAGCACTGAAAAATGTAATTTCGATGCAATGGTCTGATGAAGTGATCAATGGATTTAAAAAAGTTATAATTGGTAAATATAATCTGAAATAGTGTGTTTTATACCAAATTTATACAGTATTTTGTAAATTATTATTGTTGAAATTTGTCATAAATGTTACAATAATAAATGATTACAAAATAAGGCGGTATAAATAAAATGGATAAATACACTCTATACGTTGATGAAAGTGAAACATTTTCACAACTTGATAAATCGAGAAGATATTTTATTATGAGTGGTGTCATTATACAAGATAATGAATATGATGATATAGACAAAAAATTAAAACAAATTAAAGTCGATATGTGGAAGAACGACGAGGCAGAACAATATATATTGCATGAAAAAGATATTACTGCCGCTCAACGTAGAAATCCAGATATTCCAGAACATTATAAAATATTTAAATCAAAAAGAAATACTATTTCATTATATAACAAACTTTCTGTAATATTTAAGAAGTCAAATATTACTACATTAGGAGTCTGTTTGGATAAAAAACAATTAACTAATGATTATGGCGAAGATCATATAAATAATCAATTTACAATTGCTATTCAATTATTAATTGAGCATTATTGTATGTTTTTAATTGAGAATAACGCAATAGGGTCTATCTGTTATGAATCAATGCAACCGTGCCAGAATATAGCTATACAACAACGTATTTTTGAATTAAAAGCTTTAGGTACAATGTATTATTCTCCTAATACTATACAACAACATATTAAAGAAATAGTATTTATTCCGAAAGCGTCTAACTATACAGGATTACAATTAGCAGATTTTGTACCTAATACTTTAGGTAGATATGTCGCAAATTTTAGACCTAAAAACGTAAATTTCTCATCTAATGTTAGAAGAACATTATATAAAGCTAATTGTGACAAACGTAAGTTCGGTTTTAAACTATTATCATAAATTTTTTAAAAATTACTTGACATGTTATATATAAGTAGTTATAATAAAATCAATGGGATCGAGAATATGAAGGCGCTGGTGTACTCCAGTAGAAAGTCGTTTACAAAATAGCAATATTTTGTGTTAAAGTATTCAACCGAACCCATCAATAAGCGACCCTAATCTTAATGGTTAGGGTCTTTTATTATATAATTCTATTAATTATAATATTTTAATAGAACATGCGTTTTCAAACAGATAATCTATATAATTTTATAAAGACTATTAGAAAAATATTATTTAGATTTTAATAAGTAAAGAAGAGAGGACTCTCAATCCTCCCTTCTTTAATATTCTCTTTTGTATTTTTACCCTACCACTTATATCCACAGTTGTTACATTGATAGGTATTTCTTGCACTACGGGTGGCAGTGCGAGCAAGCTGTGTATCCACGTTGTTCTGCTTCAGATTTAGAGATTGATATCGAACTCTTTTTAAGATATCTACAACCAGCCGCATGATACTTTTGTCCATAATCTGTTATGTAAACTGTATAACTTGCGGATGAAGAATTATCGGAGTCTGAAGAAGACGAATTATTTGATGATGAACTGGTATTGTTTGAGCTAGATGATTTCTTTGATGTAGATTTTTTCGGTTTTGCTACCTTTTTATATTTTGCTTTTAACTTATCGTATTTATCAATTAGTGTCGTATATTTATACCATAGATCATTATATTCTCCACTGGAACGACTCAAATCTTCTTGTATTTTATCATTCTCTTTGGAAAGATCATAATAACGTGAATAAATATCATCATAAGAACCTTTTACATCTTCGTATTTTGACCTTATTTTTTTATGTTCTTCGCTAGTTTTGATATTAGTTCCAACACTAAATGATAAACAAATTGATAGAACAGCAATCAAGGCATGTCCTTTGTTTAAATTCATTTGCGTACTCCTACCATTTGTACTTACAATTATTGCATTGATATGTTTTTCCAATGTTTGAACTCAATATTCCTAGCACTAAGCCGCTAACAATGCGAGAACTAGCAGTTATCTTTTTGATATTTGTTGATCCGCAGTTAGGGCATGAAGGTTTGTTGGTTGACATCTGGATTTGAGGTTCTATCGCTTGATTTGGATTATGTTTTTGTATCCAATATTGATCAATCTCCTTGATGTATTCTTCTATAACAACGTCATCGTATTTTTCAGGATAACATATTGGAATAATATGATTTTTATTAATAAAATCTATTAAATATGTGGCATCTCTTTTTGTTAGCTCTGGAATTTTTTTAATCATTCCCATAAGTTTAATACTACATCCACTATGTGATTTGAGATATTCTTTTACAGGAGATAAGTCATATGTGGTTGTTTTATGAATTAAACAGTGAGTATTATTTTGTAATTTATTTGCTAGTTTTTCAAGAAATTGATCGTAAGTGTCTGCCGCATATTCTTTAGGAATAACATGTTGTGTCATAATATATTTTGTCAGCTCAAGTTCATCTAGCAAGCCGATTCGTTGTTCCATATCTCTAAGTTTTAATAATATTTTGATCATTATATCAGTATCACAAGATTCTGTAAGATATGGTGTGATGTCAGAGAAGTCAACGGGATTATGATTGATATTACATACTTGATTTTCTTTTAAATTTTGGATTTTGCTAGATTCGAGATATTGTTTAATAGGATATCCGCAATGAATACAATTTTCGGCTTTGTCTGATATATCTTGTCCACATTCTGGACATTTAATTAATGACATTTTTATTACCTCCGCATTAACTTATTTATATTTTTAATTGTACCATTTTATATATATGAACGCAACTTATATATAAAACGCCATGCCTAACGCTTTTGTCATTTGAAAAATTAGGTAGTGCAATTAAAAATATTAAGGATTTAAATAATTTATCTTCAGATCAAAGAAATATGAAAAATGATCTGTTTAGCGGATTGGTTATGGAAATTGCAAAAAATAAAGATGGATTGTCAATTGATGAACAAATCGACAAAATGCAAAAATCCAAATTAAATCCAGCAGTGATTAACGATGCAATGACTTTGGCTGTTAATCAGCCAGAATCATCCTTTGAAAATAAAGGAAACGAATTATCTGAAGCATTACGGAAACACGATATCTCTGCTTCTTTTGAATCAATAAATAATTCTGCTGACTCTGCTACTGAAACAATGAAACGATTTAATAACAATGCTAATCTTGAAAAAGCAGAAAAATCAACAACAAGTTTTGCGAGCAAGTTTAAGACGCATGTTGGAGGTGGGGTTGAAAAAGTTCATACCAAATTCTCAAATGGTATAACAAAAACAAAAGCCAAGCTTGGAAAATTAAAGACATCACTTAGTCATATAGGCACTGGATTAAAAGAAACTATGGTTGCTAATCTCCCTGCCGTATTACTTGCTGCTGGTACTGCTGCTGCCGCTGGTGTCAATGCATTAGCTAACAATATTCGTAGCAGAGCATTAAACGCAGGCACAAAGAATCTTAACAAATACAACAAGAAAATCAATAAGAGTCAGTCTAAACTCGACTCTGTAAATGACATCAAGGCAGAGTTCAACAGACTCGCCAAAGGTGTTGATAATACAACTAATCAGAATGTAGGACTGTCTGAATCTGATTACAGTCGTTATCTTGAATTAAAGAAACAACTTGTTAAGACTAACAAAGACCTTGTTAAATCAATGGATAGTGAAGGAAATGCTATCATTGACAACAATTCTGCGATCGACAAATCTATTAAGAAATATGAACGTCAAATTCAGAAAAATAAACAGGCAATTGCAAGCAAAAAGAATTTAGCTATACAGAACAAAGCTGCCGCACTAAATATGAATAAAACCACTGAAGGTAATCGAGTTGGAGACAGAAGCCTTACTGGTAATGTCGGACGACTACTGACTGGTGGAAAGAAAGGTGTTGGTATTGGCGGAGCTTTAATTGGTGGTGCAATTGGTACACTGATTGCTCCTGGTGCAGGTACAGCTATCGGTGCTGTTATTGGAAACGGTGTACAGGCGGCAGCAAATTTAGGTGGACAATTATTGCTCGGTACAAAAGATTCTGGTGCTATTCACAGTATCTTTGCAAGTAAGAAATCTATTCAAAGTGATGGATTAAATTCTAATAAATCTAATCTCATTAGTATGATCAAGAACACAAAAGCTTATAAGAAAGAAGCTAAGAGTATTCTTGGTAAAAATGCAGACCTTGATAACTTAACAGATCAACAGTTATCTACATTATTAAACAATGCAAACTTTGATGGTGGTGGATTCTTTGGTGTTAAAGATAATACGATAAGTAAATATGCAGATGCTACAAAAGATGGTTTGAAACAGGTTCAAGATTACCTCAAAGAATTTAAATCTACTACTCTTGAGAATACACTTGAAGCATCTCAAGGATTTGCAACATTAGACAAGACATCACGGGAATTTGCCAAGAATTACGTAAGCAATATGGATCTAAGTTCTGATAAGATGTCTGGTGAAGGTGCAACAAAATATCTTGAGGAGCAAGAACAGAAAGTTCGTAGTTTTACAAGTAAACTGGCAACTGATAGTTCATTAAAAGATGCTTATGAAAAATTCTCTGATATTAAAGGGGATACATCTAAAAATGCCACAGAATGGCAACAAGAAATAAACAAACAGTTTAAAGCTTTAAAAGACAAAACTGGATTAAGCAATAAAGAATTGTCTGGCGCACTTGGCATAAGTTTATCTGGAGATGATGTATTAACATCTGATGGTAGAAACGTCAATAAAATGATCGATAAACTGACAAGCGAATTTTCAAGTAAAGGAAAGAATTATTTTAAAAACCTTGGTCTTGATCAGTTATCAGATGCTTATGATCTGATTACAGATAAAAATGAAATCTTCACAGGTTCGCTCGATCAGTTAAAGAAAAGACTAGATACTCTTACTAAATATAAAAATAGTGGCGAATCATTTAGTCTGGAAACATATCAAAAAGCAGTTGATTCTGCTGACGATGATGCTCATTACAACACTTTTGTATCTGGATTAAAGAGTGCCAAGGAAGAATATGATGCTGGTAAAGTCGGAACCGACCAATTCAAGCAAATGGCAGGTCTTATCTCCCCTACTGGAAAGACGGATGATAAGAATTTCAAAGAAAACTATGATCATATCATGAAGTATTTTACTTCTGACGATTCAGGTCCTAAAGCGTTTGTTAGTCAATTACAGAACATGACAAATGCTTCTGGCGAAGCTATGGCAACATTAGACAAAAAGACTGGTGATTATAAAGTCAATATTGATAATACAGCCAAAGCCGCCAAGAAAATGGGTATGGGTCTTGTTCCATTCGAATCTATGTTAGACAACCTAAAAACATATGGTTGGAAAGTAGATTATTCTTCTTTGACAGAACAATGGGATGATGCAAGCACAAAACTCAATGAATGGTCACAGATTTGGGAGAAAAACGGTGGATCATTAGGCGATTCTCAAGGTAAAGAAATCGAGGATTATAAGCAGAAACTTGAAGAGTTCCGAAAAGAAGGTGAAAAATTACCTGATAATTGGGAGAAGACTCTTACTATTAAAGTTAATGCTGCCGAAGCCACAACAAAACTTACCAATGCTGTTGATGATTACAAGCAGAAACTTAAAGATAATGGTGACAGTTGGGCTAAATCTAGTGAAGCAAAAAAGGCTCGTCAAGAAATTTTTGATGATGGATCAAGCGCAACTACTAAAGCCGAAAAAGCCCAAAAAGCTACTTTAAAAGAAGATGGGTTAAAGACTAATCAAAAATATAAAACTGAACGAGATAAGGCTGATAAAAAAGTCCAAAATGCATTAACAAAAGCGAAAGAATCTGGTTCTGCTAAAGATATGGACGCTTATCAGAAGACTGTCCAAGATCGTAATGATTTAATTGGTAAAGGTGCGACTGACGAAAAATATTATGTTAAAACTCAGTTTAAAAATCGTAACGAAGTAAACAAAGAGTTAAAACGTAATGGTGCAACTGTCGACAAAGATGGTAATGTCACAGCAGGAAAAGACAACAAAAAAGATATCCAAACCATTATTGATTCCTACAATAAGAATCATAAAGGTAGTGAAATCAAAGTTACTTGGGCTGATGGAAAAGCACCTAAGAAAGATGAAAAATCTGAAAGCTCTACAAAAAAGACAAAAGATGATTCTTCTACTAAGAGTGAAAAGCCTAAGAAACAAGAAAAGCCTGAATCATCTGAAAAAGGAAATAAATCTCCTTCTCTGTTAGGCAAATTTAATAATTGGATTAAGGGTAGTCAAACCAAAGAAACCAAAGGTGACTATAAGAAACCTGCCGAAGGTTCTGGTAAAAAGACTGGTGATACAGACAAGAAATATGAATCTGTAAAATCATGGTTTAAGAGTATTCCTTCTAATCTAAACGGATTATTCAAAAACGCACAGACGAAACAAGCTTCTACTTCTTATCAGAGACCAAAAGTTCAAGGAACTCAAAGTTGGCAAACAGATAACACTAAATATAATAAAGCCGTGTCAAGTGCTAAAAAGTTTGGTGGAGATGTTGTCTCTGGCGCAAAGAATCTTGGTTCTTCTGCTTTAAGCGGTGCCAAAAGTATTCTTGGAAGTATTGGAAGCGGAATAAAAGGATTATTTGGTGGTTCAAAATCTTCTGCTTCTGCTAGTCAAAATGCTAGTAAAAAGCAATCATCTAAGTCAGATGTTAAAGTAAATGTCAAAGGAAATGCTAAAAAGACAATTGATTCTATCAAGAAATCTTTATCTAGCATGAAATCCAAAAGCATTTCTATTAAGGTTAAAGGAAATGCAAAGAAAACAATTTCTTCTATTTCTAAATCTCTTAAGAAATTAAAATCTAAGAGCGTTTCTATTAAAGCAAAAGGCAATGCCTCTTCTGTCATTAAGAAGATTGCTAGTGCTTTAAAGAAACTGAAAAACAAGAACATTACCGTCAAAGTAAAAGATAGCGCTTCATCTAAAATTAGTAGCATTAAAGGAAAGTTGAATGCATTAGGTAAGATGCATCCGACTCCAAAAGTTACTATCAATACAAGTGGATTACATGATGTTGAAGCTGCAAAATCAGCGATCAATGGCTTACATGATAAGTCTGTTAATGTATCTGTAAATTATAGTCAAAGTGGAAGCAAACCAAGTAAAGCCTATGGTACATTTGCTCGTGGATCAATGGCATGGTCAACCGCTTATGCAAAAGGCACAGCAAATGCACTCGCAGGCGGAAATATTGGTGCCAAAACTTCAGGGAAAACACTTGTTGGAGAATTGGGTGTAGAAGCTATTATTCCTAAGAATTCCCAAAGAATGTTTTTACTTGGTACAACAGGTCCCGAATTTGCAGATATCCATTCTGGAGATATTGTCTTTAATCATCAACAAACAGCTGATTTGTTAGCAAACGGGCATACTTCTACTCGTGCAAAAGTACAAGGCGGAATGTCTGCATTTGCTCACGGAACATCTTTCAAGGCTCTTTCTTCTGGGCAGTCTGCGACAGCTTCTGGTGGATGGCGTGGTGGTATCGCTGAGAAATCAGGTTCTTCTTCTACCAAAAAGCATACAGAATCCACTAAAAAGAACACGGAAGCAACTAAAAAGAACACGGATTCTAAGAAAAAAGACAGCAAAGCTACAGATAAGAGTACAAAGAAAAAGTCAAAATTTGCCACATTGCTTGACAATATGGGTAAACAATTTGACTTCATTGCAATTGCTATTGATCGAGCTGCAACTGCTACAGAAAATTTTGCTAATATGATCAATGATTATGTGAAACCAGAAACTAAGCAAAGCGCACTGTGGAATCAATATAAATCAACTGGCAAAGAAATTTCTGTAAATCAGCAAGCAGCAAGCAAATATAAATCTGAGGCAAGTTCTTTTGCAAGTAAGGCAATTAAGACAGTTCCTAAGACAAAGAACAGTTCTAAGAAAAAGAATCAGAAACGATTACGGACATACTTTGAACGTGTGCGTAATGGTAGTATGAATATCAATACTATCAAGAATGATAACATGCGTTCTGCTGTGGAGTCCTATCAGAATTTATGGGAGAATTACATTAAATGCAATTCTGCTGCTCAACAGTTAAAGAATACTCAACGTGATTTATTCAATCAATGGTTGAATATGCCTACTGAAAAGGCACAGAAAGCAATTGAAAACTTACAAAACTCCTATGATACATTATCTAATCGTTCTTCTGCTGCATCTACGGGAGAGTCTGGTATTGCACGATTAGTTCAAACTTCAAACGATCAGTTGTACGAAGCACAATCTAATGTTTCTTCTGCACAATCTACTCAGAGTCGTGCCTCTTCTGCTAATAAAACAGCACAAAAGAAGGTTTCAAAAGCGACAAAGAGTCAGAAATCTAAGGCGAAGTCTGCTACAAAAGCAGTTAGTAAGTCTGGATTATCTAAGAAAAAGAAAGCATCTCTTAACAAGAGTATCAAAGCAGGTAAGACAATTTCTACTAAGGGACTCAAAGGGTCTGCGAAGAAAAAAGCTACTGCTTATAATAAGGCGGTTAAAAGTACAAAATCTGCGAAATCATCTGCTGCTAAGACAAGTGCAAATCTATCAAATGCCAATAGTGCATTATATGATGCACAGGTATATCTGAAAAACTTGCAAGATTCTCAAGCAATCGCCAGTAATTATGCAGGTCAGCCTGCTTACGCATATCAGAATGATGTGTTGAAAAGTCAGGTTGACAACAAGAAGAAACAGTACGAAAATAGTCAGACTGCTGTAAGAGAAGCTAGTAAGAATCAAGCTAAATATCAGAAAGAACGTGAAAATGCACAAGCTAATAAGAATAAGGCGGATAGTGCAGTTAAGACCAAGGGTAATAGTATTCTTAGTGGTAAGAAAGCTAAGAAGTTATCTAATTCCCAGAAAAACGCAATTAAGTCTGGAAAAGAGGTTTCTTTAAAAGGAATCAAAGATAAGACTTTATTAAAACAGCTTAAAGCATATAATGAACAAGTCAAAAAAGCAAAAGACGCTTCTAATAAATTGGCGCAAGCTAAACAAAAAGAGGCAGATGCTACAAATGCTTTGGCGACAGCAAACAAAAATGCAAATGATGCTGCTGCGGATTGGGCTGCTGAACAGACAAATGCTGCTGTGCAATCTCAGGCTAATATTAAAGCATATTATGATGCGAAAGCTAATATGGAAGCCACAAATAGTAGCAATGCTTCTTCTGCCGCAAAGTTGAAACAATCAAAAGGTCAAGACCTTGATGCTTCAGATTATCAGAATCAGATGGATGCTAATGAGAGACAAGCACAAATCATTGACGAAGAAGCTGCAAAAATGCAAGAGAATCTAAATAATAAACTGAACGATGGTTCTATTAAATATGGTTCTCAAGAATGGATGCAGATGCAAAATGAAATCAATGCTTGTAAAGGTAGTGCAGATGATTTAAGAGCTTCTAACGAAGAACTTAAAAATAGTATGCGTGACGATATTTATTATCGTGGTTTTGAACGTGCCATTAAAGCGGCTCAGAATTTACAAAATTCACTTACAACAATATCTTCTCTCATTGATGAAGATGCAATGTTTGATGATGACGGAAATCTGACTGATTATGGTACTGCTGCTATCGCAACAAATATTGCTAATGTTCGCTCTGAAAAAGAAGAATTGAATCAATTGATGCAAGAACGTGCTAAAATGGCTGAACATCGTGATGAATATTCTGATACAGAATGGGCTGATGCAATTCAAAAGAGCGATCAAGATATTGCTGATGCAGTTAAGAGCATTAAGTCTGCCGAGGATAGTGTGACAACTATTCTGAAGAATAACGCAAAGCAGAAATTAGATGCAACGACTAAAGTTATTCAAAGTTACCAGGAGGCTATAAAAAAGTCTAATGAGTATTATACATATGACAAGCAATTGAAGTCTTCTAATAAAGATATTCAAATCCTAAAATCACAAATCAATGCCCTTAATGGGGTTGCCGATGCAGCATCGAAGAGTAAGAAAGCACGCCTTGAAGCCGAACTCCAAGAGAAGCAAGACGCTCTGGATGATACAGTAAAAGATCATATTTACAATCTTCAGATTGATGGACTTGATAAATTAAGCACACAGCTGAATGATGATTATGAGAAATACTGTAAAGAGTTATCTTCTTCTGTCGATAAGATTGAAGAGACGTTTACTTCTTTATCTGGAACAATCAGTTCAGAGGGTGCAAAAATTGATAGTACGATTACTACTATCTTAGGTCATTATGGTGTTAAACCAAGTGATCTTGGACTAACAGATAGCAAAGTCGCAGGTTATGCCCAAGGTGGATTAGTCAAATCTGTACATAAGAACGGAGATGATGGTCTTGCTTCTCTCGCAGTAGGTGAGGAAGTTGCTACTGTCGATGTTGTTAATCTAGCAAATAAAGTAAGACAAGACAAGGTATTAAATGCCTTAGCAAATGGACATATGCTGAACGGAATGACTATGGATGGAATTGGAACAACGGAAATCAATGTCAATTTTGGCGAAGCTATTGGTGCAATTAATGTTCCTTCTGGAGTATCTGACGAAGAACTTCAAAGAATCGTTAATGAATCTTATAAATATACTTCTCAAAAAGTTACTCGTGACATGGCTAAAATCGTTGGTCGCAAACGTCCAGTTTAAACCTTATATAATAAGGAAGAAACAGGTTGAGCGGTGCGTAGAAATACGCACTCTTGCCTGTTATTTTTATGCAAAATTTTATACAGAAAGGAGATTACATATATGTTGTCATTTGAATATAATGGGCAATCTACAAAAACAATCTTGGATACACCTCTAATGGTCGTGCAGTTTGATGTGACAAATGACATCACAGGATTTTCACGAGAGATTGTTAAAGGTGAAAAAACAATGTTACGTCAGGAGACAAATCATTATGGTGCAATGTATTCTGATGAGAGCACATATGAATTTTACCTCGTAAAAGAAAACGGACATGGGTTCACAAATTCAGAGCAGAGAAAAATCAATAAGTGGCTGACTTCTCCTACTCTTGTAAAACCATTGACAGGAATTGCAGATGATAAAGAAACTGTCATTTACAGAGGAATCTTTCAGAATATTGGATGGAAAATGATCACTTGCAAACTTGGGCAACTTGACGCTGTTCAATGTAGTTTCGTTTGTGATACACCTTTTATATGGAAACACTATGAGATTTCTGGTGAAGTTGCAACAAGTAATAAATTCTCAACAAACATCTTTGTAGATAGTGATGATACGGAGTATGAGATTTATCCAAAGGTGACGATCACTTCTCAGACAAGTCAAACAGTAACAATCGAAGTTCGTGATGAAAACTCTATGTCGGTACTGTGCAGACCTACTTTACCAGTATGCATTGATTGTAAACATTGTATGGTAACAGATGGAACTGTAACAGGGTTGACTAATTTTGAAGATATTGGATGGGCTGATGTCGGAAATATTTCGTGGCTCAAACTACATGATGGATATAATGTTATAAACATTACAGGTGCGTGTACTTATAAAATCGAGTTCGATGCGCCACAGAAACGGATCGGTGATTTGTTATGATTAAACACAATGCAAAAATTTATTTATGCCGTCCTGACAGAACTGTTATCTGTGCTTTAAATGGAGTACAGATTAAAAGCGTTGAATATGAACAGCAATTAAAAGATTTTAACCATCTTACATTTAATGTAGACAGATATATAGATATTGATGGTGAATACGTTGAATCTGCTGGTTATGAGAAACTAAAAGATCATATGACGATTTATCTTGAAGGACTTGACTACTTTCAGCTTCAAGAACCTTCTCTGCAAAATGATAATGGTAGATATGAATACAAGGCATGTGAAGCGTATTCTGATGAGAAAACTTTTGAAGATAAAGATATGAAAGGTTTGTCTTTTAACAAAGGTACAACAGACTCTATGGAAATGTTGGCTACAAATAACGTAGACGATATGGGTTATGCGAAAGAATACATCACGTTTTGCAACGATAGGAACCATGAATTATCATTGATGCATCTGGTATTAGACAGAGTTCCAGGATGGAGTGTCGGTTACATCGATCCTGCAATAAAGAATGAAAAATATTCGTTTGAGGCAGATAATACCAATGCTTACGCATTTCTTAATACGACTGTTGCCAATGTTGTAAAATGCGTATTTTATTTCGATACAATCAATAGAACGGTAAGTGCGTATGCCAAAGAAAACATAGGAAAAGACACGAATATCTTCATTGGATGGCGTAACGCACTTAATATGCTTAAAATGACTCCACAGGCAGATACAATGTATAATGCTCTGACCATTCAAGGCGATGAAGAGTTAGATATTACGAGAGTCAATTATGGTCGAAGTTATATCTATAATCTTGACTACTATTTGACTACAAACTACTTTCCTCAAGAAACTATTGATAAGATCAAAATATGGCAAAAGTGGCAAATTGATAACCACGCTAAATATATTGAGAACGGAAAGAAGTCTGCGGAATATCAGGCAAAGATAGATGAGATTAATTATCGTGTGCCAAATGATGGAATCCAGATTGCTCAATATAAAACAATGGATCAAGAAACTCTTGAAAAAACTCTAAAAATGTATGAGCAGATGCTTACTACAATCCAAGTCAGTGTAGATACAAGAGATGATCATGAGAAAGATTCAAGTGGAAATTATACAAAATGGGATAAACCAGATGATATTCAGAATCGTGTCTATAAACCTTGGACTACTCCTTCTGGCGAAGTTGATCATGAAAAATATCTCGCACTTTTAAAAGAAAGCAACAAAGGATATTATACATATAAAGAATTAAGAGATTATATTATTCCAAATATTAAGGTAGCAATTCAAAACTTGCATTTAGCCGATGATAAGAAGATTGATTATAATGATGAATTTGAATCAAACTGGGATTTATATGGAATCAAAGAACTTGAAGGTAAGCGTGACGAATACAAAAAACAGATTTTAGATATTCTTGCTGCATATCAAAAAGAATGGAATCAACTTACTGATGAAGAAATCAGCAAAGCTGGTGTAAAGGATGAAAAAACATATAATGTATTCCATAAGAATTTTATTAAGTACAAAAATTGGCTTGGTGATGAAAACACAAAAGGCTCACTTCTATATAAATTAAAAGAGTTAAATGCACAGGTCGATGAACTTGAAACTCAGAAGAAACCATATGACGATGTAATGACAGATATGAATACTCATTCTGAACTCAATGATCCGCAATTTGGATTGACAGATAAAGAATATACTGCTGTCATGAATATTGTTCGTATGGGAGATTATACAAACAATAATATCTTTACTACTTCTCTTGACGACGCAGTAACATCTTACGAGCATTGCGAAGAATTATATCAAGATGGATTAAAACGCATCTCTGAAACTTCTCAACCACAATATCAGATTGAGACTTCTCTCGATAACATTCTTTCATTAAATGAATATGCAGACGTAGATTCGGATAATAAACAAGGTTGGCATAATCAGTTTACGGTTGGTAACTTTATTCGAGTTGGCTTGCGTGATGATTATGCAGTTAAGTTAAGATTATTGACAGTTGCATATAATCCTTGCACAAAAAGTTCGGAAATTAGTGTGACGTATACTAACATGATCACGAGTCTAACAGGTAGGGATGATTTCTCTTATCTGTTTGACGATACTGCTGCTTCGCAGAAAAATAGTATTTCTGTCGGAACAGGCGACTCTAAAGATTCTGTTGAGTATATGACTAATATGCTTCAGAGAATGACAAATAGTTCCTTATTTGGAAATGCAGTGAACAATAGTGTACAAAATGTATTAAGTGATCAAGGAACAATTAACAAACTGTTTGGAGATTATCTGAATTATAAAGTAATTAATGTCGGGAACATCACAGGTGACAAAGCTGAGTTTAATGAGTTGTTTAGCAAATATATTAATTCAGAATATATTGCTGCTAATTCGGCTGATATTAAAAAGTTAAATACAGACGTTGCCAATATTAACTCTGCAATCATCGGAGCTTCTTCTACAGAAACAGGTATCGTATTCAACCTTTCCTCAGCAAATGCAAAGTTTGACAGCGCATGGATCATTAATGGTATCGCAGGGAAAATGACGATCGGTGATTTAGCCGCAGGCGATATTACAATCTCTGATACAATGCGAATCTTATCTGAGAACGGCAATTTTATAATGAACGGGTCTGCCATGCAATTCTTAGACACTGAAGGCAATGTTGGAATTCAAATTGGTTATGATACAAACAAAAATCCTAGCATTATTATCAAAGACGATAAAGGTGCAACGATCATGACAAGTCAAGGTATTACTAAGGATGCGATTGCTGATGGATTGATTGTAAATAATATGCTTGGAGATAAATCTATATCTAAAGATAAGCTAAACTTTCCTATCGTTGAAGCGAACGCACAAGGCGGAGTTGATATCACACAGATTTATGATGGCAAAGGCGGTTTGTGGGGAGCTGAGTATACGACATTTAAGGAAAGTGTAAATAGTACATTGGATAATTTTGATTCTCAAATGAATGAGATGGGTTATAATATCATTCTTACTTCTTCTACAGGAGCAAGGCTTGGTGTGGACGGAACATCTACATTGAGTATCACATTAACAAAAAATGGTACAGATGTAACAAGCGAATGGTCAGAAAATCACTTTGAATGGTGTAGAAAATCGTCTGACACAGATGGAGATACTTATTGGAATGAACAGCACTCTGGTATGAAAAGTGTTGTTGTAAATAGACAAGATATTATGAATGGAGCGACTTTTGGTTGCTCTTTTGTTGTTGATGGAGAAACATTGGCAACTACTTTAAATTAAGGAGGAAAATTATATGGGAAAAGTACTTGCCTATGGCGAGATTACAATTACAGACTTAACAGATGGGAAGCAGATACAAGCATATGTGACATCGAACCAACCAAATTTTGTATCATACGATCCCAATGCAACTACAAAATATAATCCTGACTGGTCAGCAAGTAAATTGGTACTTACGCCAGTCATTTTTATTGATAATAAACAGGTGTCATTAACTCAGACTGGGCTAAGCATTACTTGGCAGAGAAAAGTTGGATCAGCAGCATCTACAAATATTGTCACAGGAGAAAGTGTATCTAGTGGAGTGTTAAGTGTTAGCAAAAGTATGTTAGTGCCGAATAGTTCAGAAATGATCACCTATATTTGTAGTATCGTTTATACTGATCCAGATACACAAATTAAAGCAGAAACAAGATGTCAGATGTCCTTTACTCTGGTGAAACAAGCTACTGAATTATCCGACTGTAGCATTACTGGAGATACAACATTTAAATACAATGGAGATGGAGCAATTACTTCTGCTTCTTCTATTACATTAACTGCTGTGTTAACAAATACTTCTGTAAAACAGTGGCAGTATAAGAAATCTGATGGAACATTCGCTGCCTATCCTAGCGCTGGCACAACTACTACTCTTACTGTAAATCACAATGATGCAGTGTTTGTAAATGATGTGGCAGTTATTAAATTACTTACAAAGGATGATAATGTTTATGATATTCATCAGATTGTTAAGTTAAGGGACGGAGCGGCAGGTAAGGATGTTTATAGTTGTGTATTAAGTAATGATACACAATCTGTGCCTTGTAACGCCAATGGCGGATTATATAGTTCATCTCTTACAGGTGCTGATACTACAATTACTATCTACAAAGGTGGAGTTGACGACTCAGCAAACTGGACTATCAAAGCTACTCCAAGTAATGGTATCACAGGTACATGGGATGGAGACACAAGAAAATATACTGTTACAGGAATTACTGTTGATTCTGGCTATGTTGAATTTGTATGTACTAAATCAGGTCAGGCAAATATTACAAAAAGATTTTCTTTAAATAAAGACAGATCTGGTAGTGATGCAACTATTTATCAGGTAACAGCTGAAAGTAATATTCTTAAACTAAATGCTTCTAATGTACTTAGTCCAGCACAGGCTAAGTTCAGTGCCTATAAGAGAATTGGAAATACTACAGCTGCTACAGCTTATTCTGGAAGATTTAAAATCTCTGAAAGCACAGATGGAAATACATATACAGTGAAATACACATCAAGTTCTGATCAGACCAGTGTTGACTATACACCTTCTAGTACGAGTATTAAGACAATCAAAGCAGAATTATATGCTTCTGGTGGTACAACTACATTATTGGATACTCAGACCGTAACAATTATTGCTGATGGTAAAAATGGTACAAATGGTACAAACGGTACTTCTGCTGTAAGTACAGTTCTTGGAAATTACAGCGAAGTAATTCCTTGCAACCCTAATGGAACTGCCAGTGCAGCTAAAGATATTACAATTCCATACTCTTGCTATAAAGGAACGACAAGAATCACAGGTAAAGCTACTGTAGGAACATTACCAAGTGGAATAACTGTAAAATCCAATACAGATGCAACTGCTTCTGCCGAAGGATCAATTATTTTAACTGTTGCGAATGGAGCTTCTTTAGCAAATGCCATGAGTGGAGATATTACTATTTCTATAGTTGCAGAAGGATTAACAGCTACACACAAATTTAATTGGAGCAAAAATACGAAAGCCACAAATGGTGTAAATGCTATATTATTCCAAGCTTATGCACCTAACGGAAATCATATTATCAATGATAGCAACACGGTTTTATTACAAACAACATTAACAAATGGTACAACCACTGTAACTTCTGGTGTTACATATCAATGGAGTAAATATGTTAGCGGAGCTTACCAAAATATCGCAAGTGCTACATCTGCGAATTTAACAGTAACGCCCAGCATGGTAGATTCTGTTGCTTCGTTCAGATGTAATGCTGTTTATAGTGGTAAGACATATTCTGCATATGTCAGTGTTATTGATCAGAGTGACCCATGTTCAATTAATGTATTGAGTTCTTTAGGGGATCAATTGATTAATGGACAGGGTGCAGGCGCTTTATATGTAATCGTTACAAGAAACGGAAAAGAAATTGATACATTGAAATCTACAACATTCTCTACTTCTGCTCCTACAAAGCCTGCGAGTGGGGATTTTTATTATAAGGTAGATGCTTCTGCTAAAACAGTTACTTTAATGAAATATAATGGAACAGCTTGGTCAGCGGCTACTGGTAACGATCTTCCAAAATATACTTACAACTGGACTCGAAGAGATAAAAAAGGGGTGGAATTGGACACAGCTTCTAATTATGCATCTGGGAAAGCAATTTTCTTAGATTCATCTGTTGTAAATGGGAAAATGATTTTCGGCTGTGAAGTTGTTGATGATAGTGAATAGGCAATAATGTCAGGGCGTACATTATTGTCTTTTTTAATGTACGCCTAATTATCGTTAAGGAGGAAATATTTGAATGGGTAAAACTTTAGGCTATGGTGAGATTACTGTTGCTAATATGACAGAACCATTTACAGTCATGTTAACAAACGAAGCACAGCAATTTGCTACAGATTCAAATAGAAAAGTAACTTCCGCACAAAGTTACTATACAGACATTATTGTTATTCGTGGTAGTCAGGAGCGGACTGATTACACGATTGGAAATATTACTTCTGGCAGTGGGATTACTGTCAGTAAAAACAGTAAAAGAGTTACATTTAGTGTGAGTGCTGGTACTACTATCGGTGCCGATGCAGGAGTAATTGAGATTCCTATTACGCTTGATGGGCAGACTGTTAAGAAACAGTTTTCTTGGAGTTGTGGGAAACAAGGACCTCAAGGTGTTAAGGGTAATGATGGGAATAGTTTTGCTTGGAATATGTTAAGTGAAACAAATTGTGGTAAAAAACATTGGGGAACAGAGTCTTCTGGCGGAAAATATTCTGTTGAAGATTTTATTACAGAAGATAATATCGATGCTGTAAAACTAATTTGTACTGAGGCTATATCTACATCAAATTGGTCTTATGTTTCATTTAAAGATATTAAGATGTTGAAACAACTGAAACCATCTACAAAATATACATTAAGTTACGATATTAAAGCAAACAGATCAGGAGCTATAAGTCACTCTATATGTAAAGGAGATGTAAGTAATTTTTGCACTAATACTGTCGTTGTAAACAATATAATTGGGAATGAAACGTGGCAACACATCTCAGTAGTTTTAACTACGAACGATTTAAAAACAACACCTACAAACGAAATTCTATATCTAGGCAGAAATGCTTTAAGTAAAGTAGGTTATTCTATCATCAAAAATCTCAAACTAGTTGAAGGAGATATCGACACTCCTTGGAGTCCATCTCAATCAGATATCGAAGGAAAAGGCGTTGTAGAAACAGTTCAATATTACTTAGCAACATCTCAAGCCTCTGGAGTAACTTCTTCTACTTCTGGTTGGAGTACAGACATTACAACTCAAAAACTCACTGCGGATAAAAAATATTTATGGAATTGTTATCAGACTAAGTATAGTGATGGTACGAGTGAACCTATTAGCACACCTAAGGTTATTGGTGTATATGGGGATAAAGGAACGAGTACAAAGATTATTAGGACTGGTTATAAATACACTCAAAATAATATTGATACATTCTCTGCTTCTGGATATTCAAGAACTTGGGGTACCGCAGACGCTACAACAGGACTGAAAGTTGGAGACAATGTATTATTAAGAGTTAAGAACACTACAAAAGGCTCTGACTGTTTAATCTTTGCAAGTATTACTGCCATTCCAAGTAATTATAGTCTGACTTGTACAAGCTATGGTTTAATTGATAATGGAGCTGATGGTCAGGATGGTGAAGATGGGGCTGGATTTCATTGGAATTTGTTAAAATATTCTGGTGATTTGTCAAAACAAGTTCTTGGTGGTGCAGGAACCTACACTGCTACAGTAGAATCAATTGAAGACAAGACAACTCCTAGCGGACAAGCAGAAAAAATCACTTATACTGTTCAAGGTACTGGTGATAAATTTATTCAAACAGGTAAATATATTAAAGAGGGTGACATCAAACAAGGTAAAACTTACACTGTTTCTGTATGGTGCAAATGTAGCTCAATTAAAAGCACTGGTGTTATTAATGCTGAGTTCTTAGATAATAAAACATATGTAAACCCTACATTATCTACTGAATGGCAACAGTATGTAGTTACAGGTGTGGCAAATAAAGATGTTACTTCTACTTCTTCAGCTTCTGCTATTTCTTTCTACTATAGCGATAATATGTCAGTTGGAGATATTTTCTATATTTCTTCTCCTAAAGTTGAAGAAGGTGACAAAGCTTCGCCTTGGTGTACAACTTATGAAGAAACTCTTGCCAAAAACCTCTCTATCACACCTTCATCTCAATACTTCAAGTCTACAGACGGTGGTAAAACATTTGCACCAAACGCAATCACAATTAAACCTACTATTCAAGGAGAAATCAGTTTTGGTAAATGGCAATACAGCATTGATGGTGGAGTTAGCTTCACTGATGTTGTGAGTGGACAGAAAGGCTTGACGATCAGTAATAATATGTTGGCTGTTAGCAAAGATAGTAGTTTATACAGTGATGCTGTAACTATGATTACTTTCAGAGCGGTTGCCGATGATAGTAGTTTTTATGATACTTGTAGTATTGCTAAGATTTATGACGTGAGTGATATTGGTGATGGTAGGAATTTGCTGACTGGGGTTTCTTCTTATACCAAAGACACGCCTTTTGAGAAAACAGATTCAAGAGCAGATGGGTGGACTATGTATCAAAATATTATTACCTCTATCGAACTTGAAGCTGGCAAAAAATATGTACTACAAGCAAAGACTGATGGAAATTGGGCTGCTAATCATGACATAAATGGACAAGATCCATCTAAAAAACTGGTGACGCTATGGTTATGTAGTGATAAAACGAATAAGTGTTTTGATATGCGACAAGGATATGCTGTATTTACACCAACTGTTACGGCCAAATATAAATTAAGAGTTAATCAATATTCGAATGGAACAGATGCTTACACTATTCATTTGTGGGATATTAAACTTGAAAAGGGTTCTTTTCCTACTGGTTGGACACCTGCTCCAGAGGATCTTCAAACAGCGATTTTATCTACCAAATCAGAGATATCTGACGTGAGTTTAAAGGTGGATAAAAACAAGCAAGCCATTGAGCAAAGAGTGGAAAAGACTACTTATCAGCAAGATTTGAACTTGGTCAAAGGTGATATTAGCAAAGCGAATGAAGGACTGAATAAGTGGAGATATGAGATTTATCCTAAGAGTTTGTTTGCAAGTGAATACCAAGGTAAGAGTACAATGGATGTATTTGCTAAGAATACAAATCTTACACCTAGCCAGAGTGTGTTGATTAATGATACGGATTTAAGTATTGCTTGGAACTATGCAGAAAATTATATTGGCTATGCTCTTACTTTCGCAAAATTCTCTGCTGCTAAAAGCGTTGCAATTACATTTGCACATGATGATGGAGCACATATTTATTTGAATGGTAAATTAATCGGTGGTAGTGATGCTTATAGTCAAACTGGTGAATCTTTGACGTTAGACTTCGTAAAGGGATGGAATTGCATTGAGGTTGTTGTAAATAAAGGCGCTTCTACAGAAGGATTTAAATTAGGCACTACTCTATCTGCTCTGCCAGAATGTCAACTCATGAACTGTTACTACGGTACTCCTGTTGCTAGACAGTCTCACATTACAAATCAGTTGGTGGAAAACACGACTAATATTGATGGTATTAGTACGAAAGTCAGTAAGGTCACGAGCGTAATTGGTGAGGGCGGTGAGAACTTCACAAGTTTTAAGAATGAGTACAGTGATTTTAAGCAGACAATGAATGGATTTAAAACGACTGTTGGTCAAACTTATGTGACTAAGGATGATTTCAATGGACTGGAGATTGGGGGAAGGAATTTATTAGTTCAAAAAAATATCACAGAAGGCTATTTGTCTACAGATGGTAAAGGAAGTTTTGTTGGTTCTGGCGGTGGAGATCAAACTAGTGATTGGATAGATGTTTCAGGAAATAAATATATCACAATTACTCTATATGAAGATTTTACAAACACAAATAATTCAGGAAGATATTGTGAGTATGATGCTGATAAAAACTGTATAAACACTGTTGATTATAATCCAAGACAAAAAAGCAGTATTATTATAAAACTGAAAAGTAATACAAAGTATATAAGAGTTACCGCAATAGAATGTAAAACGCGAAGATATAAGATTGAAAAAGGAAATAAAGCAACCGATTGGACACCCGCTCCAGAAGATGTAAATGGAAAGATCGTAAATGCCGAAACTATTGCTAATCAGACCGCTAATAAATTCAGTTGGATTGTCAAAAGCGGTACAAGTTCAAGTAATTTCGAAATTACTGATAGATTAATGAATCTTGTATCAGCAAACATTAATCTTGACGGTGTTGTAAGCTTTATGAATACTGCCAAAGGAGATGGTAGAAAGAATCTGTATAATTTAGATTACTCTAGTTTTGAAAATGTTGCCTCACAAGAAGATGCCATATGCTACGCAAAAGATAACGGAGTAACTTCTGTTGGTATTGATAGTTCAGTATCTTATGATGGAGATAAGTCTCTTAAAATTAGTTATACTACTGCAAATTTAAACTCAAGTACAACACCATTGTATTTAGGAAGTTCTACAAATAATTACGGTTGTGTAAAAATCCAAGCAGGCAAACAATACATACTTTCTTGTTATGTAAAATCAGATTCTACTACAGGAATGTTCATGATAGATATTCAGGAGCATGATACCCCAGACACTAAAACAGATGGACTTTATCTATCTAACATTGATCCGAGAAGATTACCAGGAAGTTCCACTTATGTTGATTTAAATACGAATTGGCAACGAGCTGTTTGTGCAATTAAAGTCGCAGATAATGCAACTGGATTATACTGGTCTGTAGTTCCTCTTATCTGGGGGAGACCAAGCAGTTCTAGTGCGCCTAAAACTTTTAATGTATGGGTAGACTGCATTATGTTGGAAGAGGTTGATTCTATTTCAAATGAACCTGGTACTTACATACTCGATAAAGAAACTATCATAGATGGTGGAAGTATTAAAACCGATACTATTACTGGTAATCAAATTTTGGCTGGTTCTATCACGGCAGATAAAATCGCAACAGATGCCATTAAATCTCACAACTACATCTCTTCTGGTGGTACGCAGGGATCATTCTTAAATCTGGGTGATGGTAGCTTTACAAGTCCTAATTTGAGTTGGGATTCAAATGGTAATTTGATTGCTAAGAATGCTACCTTGAGTGGTGAGATTACTGCTACGAATGGTAGTATTGCGGGATGGACTATAATTAGCAATAAGATGTATACGACAGGATCTGGTAAATATACAGGTATTGGTAAGTACGGAAGTGCTTATGCTTTCTGGGCGGGTGCAACAAGCAATGATAACGGAAATAGTGCCGTATTTAAGGTTGGTCACACTGGTAAATTAACTGCCACAGATGCAGATATTACGGGAACAATTACTGCTACGAATGGTAAGATTGGTCGCTATGATATTACGTCAACATATCTGATGACAAACAGCGGAAGTAATGCATCTGGTATTGGTGGAAATCAGGCTTTCTGGGCTGGTGCTGAAGATAGCAATTCTGCTCCTTTTAGAGTTGGGTATGATGGAGTTTTGTGGGCAGAAAATGCCGCCATAAGAGGAAGTATCGAAACTGGAAATTTAGGAGATGAAGGAGATACTGTCTCTATAATAAACGGACATATAGGAATACAAGGTACGTCAAATAATGTTGAAATTTATTCAACTGGATTTAAATTTGGTATTGATGGGGGCTATTATTTAATGTCAGTTTCAGAAGGAGTCAAATGCTATCGAAATTTGTATGCAACAGATTTTGTAGCGGACGGTTGGCTTTATTGCTCAGAAGTGCATAGTTCTGGTTCAGTTGTCATTGGTGCTGATAGCGAATCTTTTTATTGGGCGCATGGGTACCAAATTGCACGTGGAACATCGTGGGGAGGTGTATGTGTCGGTGATGATAGTCAACAATTGCGACTTTATGGTTCGTCTATCTGGGCATCACACAGCATTTCTACTTCAGACGAAAATCTTAAAGAAAACTTTACTACTCTTGATCAATATGAAAATTTCTATATGAATCTAAATCCTATAGGGTTCAATTACATTGGAGATTATGATGGTAAGAAAACTCATTTTGGATTTGGTGCTCATAAAACAGAAGACGTCTTAGAATCCGAGGGTTATGATGCTGATAAATTTGCTGTAGTAACACATAGACCTCTTGTACAGGAAGATATTGAAAAGCGTTTTGGCAAAGATGTTGAGGTCGATATTGAAACGGAATATGGTGTTTCTTATACAGAATTTATTGCATTAAATACCCATATGATTCAAAAGACACGAAGAGAACTTACCAAAGTCAAACAAGAAAAAGCCGACCTAGAAGTTCGATTACAAGCAATCGAAGCAAAGCTTGGACTTTAAGAACGGATAAAAACAACTAAATAAAACATAAATTTGATCGTACATAGAGCAGTTTTCGGACTGCTCTTTTTGTATGCTCAAAAACAGAAAGAAAGGTGAAATACATATGGTATACACAGTTAAATTAGATAGCTCTGACGACAAAGTATTTAATCTTATGCAGTTTAATTCTATGACTTTTGATATGGAATGTAAACTTGTCGTTTGCACAGATGATCTAAAAACGGTTAAATCAGCATTTACAAACTTTAAAACATTAGATATCTACAGAGATGATGCGCAGATTGCAACCTATACATGTTTTAACAATTATAAAGAAATCTCTTTACAGCAAGGATTATATAACAACACAAATGGAGAATGGGAAGATGCGCTGATCGTATCTCTTACAAGAGCAAATATTGTAGAACAGGTACAACGACTTGATGAAAAAGTCAATCAGGTGGTTGATATTAATACCTTGACTCTTGACGAGTACAAGAACTATTTACAGGAGAAAAACAAAGCTGCTCTCGCTGAGTTCTTAGCAAGTCAGAGTGTAGAATTCAATGGTAAGCCTTATGGAGTATCTGAAGAAGATCAGAATGAAATGGCTCTGAACTTTATGCAATATCAAGCTCTTACTACTGCTGGTCAGCAAGTAACTCTTGAATGGCATAGTAAGAAGAGTGCGTGTGAAACATTCACTGCTGAGGAATTTGTGCAATTAACAGCAATGATCAAAGCATTTATCTATCCTTATTTCCAACAGATGAATGTAACCAAAGCGCAAATTTTCAGTTCTACTAGCAAAGAAGAATTGGACAAAATTGAAATTAAATATGAAGTAATTCCTGTGCAGTCAACAGAACCTACTACTCCTTCAGAGGGAACGGATTCAGTTACGACTGATAAGACAGATGAAATAGGAAAAGATTCAGTTACGACTGAAGAATAATTAGTTTAACAGAAAAAAGGAGAAAATTAATATGGAAATGACAAATATGCAGGCAGATATGCTTTTAACTCAACTAAGTATGATTTATACATCTCTTACAAAGAACAGTGAACCAGTTCCATGTGTACTTACAGTGGGACTTGCCAAAAATATTAGAAAAATGCAGGGAGAACTCAAAGAATATTTTGAAGAAAAACAGAAGCTCTTACAGAAATATGAAATCACTTCTGATGCCCAGATTAATGGAACCGAGAATGGTCAGAAATTCTTAGTAGAGTTTACTCCTCTTAGCATAGAAGATTCTGGTGTGGAATTACATAAGATCAGAATGACGTTTGATGAGTTATGTGATGTACTTGAGAACTATGAGGGAAATCTCTCTGGGGACATTATGACATTACAACTTATCTGCAAAGACGATGATCAAAAAGAAGGTGAATAGATATGTTGCATGTAAAAAAATCATGTAAATATCTTATCTTATTCCTTATTGGAGCATTTGCTTATTGTGAAATTGAAATCATCTGGCGAGGATATACACATTGGACAATGGGAGTGTTAGGTGGTACTTGCTTTATTCTTATTGGGCTGATCAATAACAGTCGCTTCTTCTACCATCTTATGCCCTTTCGTGAACAAATGATTCTCGGAGGATTGATTGTTACTGTAATGGAATTCATAGCAGGTTGTATTTTAAATTTATGGTTAGGTTTAGGCATTTGGGATTACTCTCAGATGCCTTTTAATCTGTGTGGGCAGATTTGCTTACCTTATACAATTTTATGGATTTTACTGAGTGCAGTATGCATTGTTGTAGATGATTCGCTGAGATATTTATTATTTGGAGAAGAAAAACCAGAATATGTTTGGTAAAGACTTAAAGGAGTGATTTTTATAAAATAATCGAGGTAATTACATGATAGAAAATTGGAATATTATAATTAATTTTTTATCTCAACATGGGGCTGCATTGACAGTGTTTGTCTTTGCGGTTCTTTTGTTTGCAGATAAAATTTTTGATGTCACTTCCAAATTAAACGAAAAGTTTGGTTTTGAGACACGTGCTTCATTAGAAAAGAAACATCAAAAAGAAGTGATTGAACAACAACGCTTAATGATCGATAAGCATACAGAAACTTTGGATAAACTAACACAGATTTTGAGTAATCAGAATAAAGATATTCAAGTTATCAAAGACATGATGAGAGAGCAAGCCGCATTATTAACAGACCAAAAGGTAGGCATGGAACGACTATTTGCACATACAGCTGAACTGGCTAAAAAATTAGATGATGCGTGCGTAATAGACGTTGCTTTATCTGAAGGTGTTGCTGCAATGTTAAGAGACAGAATCAAACAAGCCCACAGGTATTACAAGCAAAAAGGTTGTATTTCCCCTACGGGGCTTGAAAACATCAATGCTATTTATAAGGTATACCATGACCAATTACATCAAAATGGCGTTGGAGAAAAAATGTACAAAGAAATTAAAGCATTGCCTATTAAGGATGAAGAGTCATTCTTGTAGGTCTTTTTATTGCAAAGGAGGCTTGCATTATGAACAAATTTAAAGAATTTTTGGCAAGTATTAATTGGAGTGAAGTTAAACCACATACTGTTGTAAGTCTGATTTTACAGATGTTAGTGTGGATCAATATGGGATTAACTGCGGCAGGTAAACCTGTGATTGACGTACACGAAGATGTGATTAACCAAGTAGTTGGTATTGCTTTTGTAGTTGGAACATCTCTGTATGGAGATTGGAAAAATCATAGTTTTACATGGACAGCTCAGTTTGCAGATGAAATTGCTTACGCTCTGAGAGACGGTAGATTAACTCTTGAAGAGGCTGAGGAAATCAAGAATAAGATTGGTCAAAAAGATGTGATCGTAAAAGTTGATAAGGATTTATTTGAAAAAGAATTAGATGATGCTACTGAAGGTAAAGAATCTGACGACATTGTTGGATAATTTGCTAAGTGAGTAATTAGTAATTGAATAATTAGTTATTGGGCAGTCGCTGTTATGGTGACTGCTCTTTTAGGTAAAAGAAAGGAAGTTTGATATTTATGGCATTAAAATTTAAAACAAGAACGGCAAAGAGCGTGAGCTACGGAAGTAAACGTAGCACGAGTTCTATTAAGTTTATTGTAATCCATTTCACAGGTGGGGAGAAAGATAGTGCAAAGAATAACGCAGATTATTTTGCTACTGGTAACACTAGATCTGCTGGCGCACATTATTTTATTGATGATGAAGATATTGTATGGAAATCTGTTCCTGTTAACAGAATAGCATGGGCGGTTGGAGGTTTCTTCACTCAAGCAAATGGGGCAGGAAAATATTATAAAAACTGCACAAACGCAAACAGTCTGAGTATTGAAATGGCAGGTGTAGCTAATGGCGTTTCTAAAAAGACATATAATAATGCTGTTGCATTAACAAAAAAACTAATGAAAAAATATAATATCCCTGCTAGTCATGTTATTCGTCATTGGGACACAAATGGAAAACGGTGCCCAGAACCTTGGTGTGGAAAAAATAATAAACAGTGGGCTAAATTCAAAGCAGACATTTCTGGTTCTACAGTAGTAAAACCAAAAGCATCTTCTAAGTTTAAATCATACAAAGTAAAAGTAACTGCTTCTGCTCTTAATGTACGTAAGTCTCCATCTACAACGGCTGCTATTGTCAGAGACGCTTATAAGAAAGGCACAACAGTTACAATCAAAGCTGTTAAGAATGGTTGGGGTAAAACTAAAGATGGTTGGATTAAACTGTCTTATACAAAGAAATGCTAAAACTTTTTATAGCTAGATAATTTTTGTATTTGAATGCATAAAACTTTCTCCTCTTTTCTTCTATAAGAATATGATATAATGAATTATATTTATTACGAAAGAAAAGAGGAGAGCTATTATGACAGAAGAACAAAGAAAGAAATTAGAAGAAATTTTTGCAGATGAATTAAAGGATAAAACACCTAAGGCAAAGATAAGACCAAAACAAGATCCAGATGAACTAGATATTTTTACGCCAAGATTTGAAATATTTTCATCTCAAAGTGAAGGGCAAACATTACCACCAATCGATGGTATTACTAAGCCAAGCAAAAAGAAAAAGAAATAAAGGAGTGATCAAACATTAAACTTATTACGGATTTAATAAACAATCTACCTTTATTGGTGGATTCTATCGCATATGGATATGTATTTATTTGTACTTACAACTTCATATGCTCTAAAGATAATAATGTAAATCAGAAATATAAAATCATTACAAGTGTTGTATTGAATTACTTTTTGGTACAAATTTATCATTGTATACCACATCTTCCAAAAGACAACTTCTTGATATATATTGTGGTATCTGTTGTATTGTCCTATATCATTGGACGGATTGTTGTTTCTAAAGCATGGGAAGTAATTTTACTGAGAATCGGTATACATAGAACAGTTAATGAGAATATATGGGCTGATATTTTCAAAGAAGAAGGTTGTGGTATACTAATCTCTCAAAAGGATTCTAATATTAAATATTATGGATCAATGAGATTTTATGAAACACACAATAATCAACCAGTAGTTGCCTTATCTAATTATAAAGTATTTAGAGGCAATGATTTAGAAAATCCTATTGAAGATCACTCTGATAATACCAATGCGATGGTTTCTTTGAAGATTACTGCCGACACCATTGTTCAAATTTATTCAGTACAAAAGAAACTGCCGAAAGGATGGGGTGATCAAGATGAAACTGATACTTAAAACCACGCCTGTATTGACTGATAAGAAAGACATTGATAGAATTGTGACATAGGTCAACAAAAAACCTACTGAAGAATCTATGGCTTATGCAAGGTTGTGTATTGATGCAATGCATAATATTTATAAAAGAATTGGTCAAGAATAAGATACAGCCATGATTGATCTGGTAATCAGATGGTATTTATTATTGCTCTCTGTTGCGGCAGAGGATAAATATGAGCAGAATAAAAATAAGAATAGTAATATTCTCGATGAAAGAGCATCGTTAAAAGTTGGGCTGCAAGTGGAGCAGGGTAATTTTCCACAGGGAAAAGATATTTTAACTGGATATCACGTCTGGCGACTAGGAGTAAAGTCGTAGTCCAAGCAGGGGACTTAAGGATTTCTGCAACGAATAGATGTCACAAATGGGCATTGCGGCTGACAACCAGCAGAAAACTCTTTATTATGACAAAGAGACTCTGGATAGGATATTCGGAGTATTATTAAAAATTAAGGGTACATCAGATTAATTTCTGGTGTACCCTATTTTTTACGATTTTTCTACTCTACACATATCATCTATTTCATGCTCAGACAAGTATAAAGACATCCCACACTTCTCGTCAAAGAATGAAAGGACATATTCTGTAGAATCAATTCTAGTTCCATATAAGACTGTTTTTATAGGCGTCTGAGAGTCGATTTCTGTGAGCTGTACTGTGTCACCTATATGGAATAATCCGCACTCTGTATTAAGCGTCTGAGTGCTTTCGTTGTATTCGTATATTCTCATTATGCATCTCCTTACCTATTTAAGTAACTCTGTGATTGTAATAAGTCTGCATATTCTCCGCAGAGATACCATGTGCCAGATGATGGAATGTATTTTAGTATCTTTGTCTTTGTAGAGATGTTGAATCGTTCTAACACTTCTATTCTGCTTTTGTAATATTCTACTTCACGTTCTTGCCTTGCTGAGTTGGTTTCTTTTCTAGTACCCTGTAGAAGTAATTCTCTGATGTGGAATTTTTGAAGCTTACCATAAGAATCTAACATAGACATCCAAATGTCAGGTGGTGTGTCTCCTGAGATGTTTACTCTCTTAGTAGCTTTTGGAATGTTTGTTGTATTGTACATTTTATTTCACCTCTTGGACATTATAGCACGAACATGTGTTTGGTGTAAAGAGAGTTTTGATTTATGAGTATGCGAAAATATTCTTTGGATGTTGTGTTGTAAGAATACTTTAGTATAACTATAAATTTGTACTATAATTCAGACTCTTTTCCAAAATTATAAAGTTGACTCCTTTAAAAATTTTTGACTCCTTTTTTGACTCCTTTTTGGCATTAAGAAACATTAACATATATGAAGTTATATGAATTTGTACGTTAAATAAAACTGCTTGGAGGGAAGTCATACTTCCCATATTTCCTAGCAATTTCAAGCTTTTACTGTATTTTTTGACTCCTCTAAGGTTATCTTCTAGTTATAGGATATCCCTATAGCCACGGAGATTATATATCATTTTTTCAATGTCTTAAATTGCTTGATTTTACTAGGTTTCCGATACATCTTTTGACTCCTTTGAAATGCACTTGACTCCTTTTTGACTCCTTTTTTATCAATTCATGTCTAACAATATTTGCTCTTTAGTTATGTGTTGTTTTGGATATGCTGCGTTTAATTTATCGTTTTGTGATTCAATATGATCTTGTAATAAATGAACATAAATCTTTTCGGTAATCGTTACATTTGCATGTCCAAGATATTTTGAAATGACTACCATTGGAATTCCTGCCTCAAAACATCTTGTCGCAAAAGTATGTCTTAACCGATGAACGGATACTGGCAAAAGATAATCTTTTTCATCCAATTGAAAATTAATTTGTTCCCTTGCACTTGCTAATACAGAATTTAGTGTTTGATTCGGCATTGGAGTATTGTATGGTGTGGTAAATAACAAATTTTTAAACTCAGATGATACATGACGATCTGCATATATAGATTTCTCTACACGTTGTTTTAATACGATTTGCTGTTGGAAAGCCTCGTATGCGACATCATTTAGTGGAATTTCTCTCACACTTGAAGGAGTTTTTGTATCGCCAATATAATATTGATATTTGCCATCAATTTTATTTTTCTTTAAGGACTTTGTAATATGCACCGTCCTAGATTTCATATCAAAATCATTTATTGTAAGTGCGCCAACCTCTCCGTATCTTAACCCAGTTGTTAAAAGAAAAACATATAAATTATAATAGAAATGTCCATTCAAATAGTTAAATAACATTTGCTGTTGTTTAATAGTTAATGCCAGTACTTCATCTGAGAAAAGCTCTTTCTTTTTCTTTTTAACTTTGATCATTGTTACTGGGTTATAAGGAATACAATGTGCTTCTCTACTTTTTTCTAAGGTTTGAGAAATTATATTTTTTGCATTATCAATAGTTTTATCACTATATTTTTTCTTCAAAGTTTGAAAAAATGAATCTAATGTAAATTCGGTTATATCTACAACTCTAATATTTTTCAGACTTGGTGCAATGCAATTGTCATAAATCCATTCATATTGTTCCTGAGTATTTGGTGCCAAGTCAACAAATGCTATGCTTTTCCAACGAAAATACCAAACTTCAAAAGTGTCAGTGCAATGTTTTGCATTTACTTTTAGATCGTCTTTTGCTCTTTCTTCTTTCAACCATTCCTTTACTTCTTTTAAACTTTTACTTTTTGTTTCGATGCGTTCTCCAAAACGATTCGTAAACCTTGCTTGATAACGTCCGTCCTTCCGCTGAGACAGGTACGTTCCAAGTTCTCTTTCTTTTAAATCTTTTCCCATGATTATACGTCCTTCCTTTTGTGTATTCATTGGAAAAGAATCTAAATTAAATTATAGTACAATTACAATATATCACATTTAGATTCTAATTCCTATCAATTGCATAAGTATCTTCTAAATATTTTTCAAAAGCTTTTCGTTTAATAAGTCTTTTCTTGGTTCCTACATATAATTTAAATTCACAGTCTGGATCATCTAGCATCTGATAAATTGTATTAATACCGATACTGCTATATGCCGATGCTTCTTCTGGAGTTATTGTAACTTTCTCCCATATTGGTACTATATATTTGTTTATAATATATTCCTCCTTGCAATAAGAGAGAGAATCTAATAATAGAAACTCTCTCCGTATATTATTTATCCATCATCAAATAAGGATTTTAAGATATTTTCTTGAATCCTTGAATATGTTCTACAAGGTCTTTAAAATATGGTACATTGTCTAACATCCACTGGCAGAAGATTCTCCAATCCTTTACTGGATGTGTCTTTCGTGAAAAATACATATTTAAAAGCACTTCGTAAGTAAGAGAAAGATTTGCTGTGATATTATATCCCATAGGTAGCATTTCAAGAATTGCATTCCAAATATTTTTATCCTTCGTTGCATTGTACTCATCTTTAAGTTCATTTAGTAACTGAATAGTATTTTCTGTATGTTGTTTAACTTTGTAGCCAAGCATATTTTCAACGTCTGAAATATTACTTTCATCATGGCTTGATAATGAGAATTTCTCAATTACAACATCAATACCTTCATGAGAAAAACTATCTAAGTCAAATTCTTTTTTATGAATTGTATGCATTTTAGAACAACTACATCTTGTTGTCCCAACTTTATATGTATCTGCTTGTGCCCACCATGTATGATGAGATGTAATTCGTAATCCAACTGGCAGTGACCGTAAGGCTTTTCTGTGATCCTTTCCTGCTCTTGCAAGTCTTTTAAATAAACCTAAATCCTTCTCTCCAATACAAAAACATGGATGCCAGATTTCTACGTTTCTTTCTTTATCATATTCTGTTGTGTGTCCAATGTGGCTATCGCTTAAGTGCCAACTATCATATGCGTTTCTAGCTCCTTCAATAGCAAACATCCACTGCTCTGGACTTGGGAATACTGGGTGTTCAATCTTAATCATATATAAATCCTCCTATTTTAAATATGAAGAGAATACTAATTTCTCTTTATCTTTATCATCAACTGTTACATATCCGTGTACATTAGGCGGATGCCCTGACCAACTGATGTAGATTTTATAGTAATATCTCGTACAATCAACATATTTACGTGTCACAATACAGACATATCCTTTATTCATGAAGTCTTCTAATACTGCAATACAAGAATCAAGTGACTTGTCAGTATCGCAAGACATTGATTGTGTCTTACGGTATGTTTCTGTTCTACCATTCATCTGTGCAGTTTCCCATATATCATTTACTAAGTCGTCATATAAGTCATCAAATATTTTACTTAATTGTGCATTAGACTGCTGCTGTGAATACTCTTTCATATCCACAGCATTGATTAATCCTTTTGTTTGTGCAAAATAATTCATTTATTTACCTGTACTTCCAATTCCGCCAGTTCTTTCCTCAGTAACTTCTTCTCTATCAGCAACCCCATAGAGAGTAAATACACCTTGACAAAACGCTTCTCCTTTTTTAATTTTTAATGTATTTGGACTACAATTCTTAATTTTTACAAAGATATGACCTTCGTTATCTGCAAAATAATAATCTTCATCAATAACGCCCGTTCCATTGCCAATCCATGCATCAGCTTTAATGCCAAGGCTACTTCTAATAAAAATAAACAATGTCCATCCTCTGAGGATCTTACATCTCATTCCTGTTGGAATAATGATTGCATCTCCTGATCTTACAACAAAATCCGCTGGTGCAATAAAGTCATGTCCTGCTGATCCCTTTGTTGCTCTGGCAGGATATTTTAAACTACCATAAATTGATTCTTCTGGATATTTGTGAAATTTCTCTTCCCAGTCCTGTATGAACTGGTCAAACGATACTTTCTCAAACTCTGCAACTTTCATTAATCCGCTTTCTGTTAATAATCCCATATATGTATTTCCTTTCCATTTTCTTTGTGCAATTTTCACAAAATTCAATATTTCGTTATCATGTTATGTAAACTATCGTTTACAAAGCATCAGAGGTAATCCGACTTCGTTATAATAAGAATCCTCAAAAGTCATTTCTGGTTCGTCTTTGTACTGTTCTTTTAATTTTTCAACCAACAGATCTTTCTGTTTTTTCACTTCATCTTCAGTGCCATGCACAATTAAAGTCACATTGCCGTCATATACACCGTCATTAAATGTTTCAACTTCAATCATGTATAACTGACGATCTGTGTTAAGACTTGACTTTTTAGCTGCCAGATATAGATAATCTTTTGGCAATTTATATTTCTTGAGTAGCTTGTCCACATCTTTAATGAAATCAAGTTTGTGTTTCACTTCTTTAATCTGCTTCTCTAAGTCTGTGTTTCCTACGTTTCTTTTATCGTTTTCAGTCATCATTACATTATTTGTACTCATAGTAAATTCTCCTTGCGTAGTTCATTTTCTGTGTATCGGCAATATTCATCCCATAATCCTTTAGCATGAATATAATTTTTGCCTTTCAATCCCATCTTCTTCTGTTCTGCTTTCAAGTCTTGGAATGTAAACTTGCGTGAGCATATCTTTTCTTTTAAGAATCTAGTTGCAATCTGCCCTACCTTATACATGTCCTCACGCTTCAAATTTGCAGTTAATTTCTTGTAGGTACTCAATTCATCATCTGGAATTTTATAAGGTGTTTTTGGCAAATTTTTCAGTGAAAAAGGTGAGATATATTTGCAAGTTCCATCATCACGGATTCTACTCTTCTGCGCCTTCAGCAACTCGGCAACAGTATCCAGATGTTTCACATCAAATCTAAACAACACTTCTTTATCAGTTTCTTCTATACAATAAGGAATATCTTCGTCTATCTCTCGAATTGCCTTTATAATGTTGTGCCCTCTTATTAATGAGGGGATATAAGCTACAAGGGTATATTCGCCTCTATGCTTGCCTTTGCCATAGTAATATATCTGATTACCAAATGAGCATTTTATGTACAAATCATCAAAGCTAGGATCTATTAATCCTGCATCAGTTCTAGGAAAATCATTAGTATCCATGTTATATGCTGCTACAACACGATACTTTCCAAAATATTCTTTACGCTGTAAGAAATTAGCCGTAGTAATTCACTCCTTATTTAGTTGATTTTGATTTAGTTGTCTTAGGTGTAATACCTGTTGGCGGTGCATCATTTGTATTTTTGTATACATCACGCACCATCTTCTGAATTGTTCGCAGACTCAAGCCATATGAAAGCTGTAACTCAATAACCGCTTTGGAAAGTTCTTCCATTATTCCTCATCCTCCTCGCCTGTAATAATGTCATCATTATCTTCATCAGACTTATCGTCTAATTCATCGATCTCATCATCAATTTCTTCTCGTTCCTGTTCGAGAAATTCAATCTTTGCTTCATTGTCATCAATCAATTCCTGAAGCCTAGCAATGTCAAGTTTGCGGATAAGGAATCCGCCTGCTACCATAGCACCAAGAAATGTGCCAATGGCAACAGTTCCAAAATTGCAAAGCATAAACTGCCATAAATGTAATTTAATCATCTGTATTCTCCTCTTCATCATCTGGATAATTTTGAATTTCAAACTCTTCCTCTAACTCAAACTGCGCAGAATCGTAATAGCACGGATTGTTTAACTGAGCGTCTGGGTTAGGTGGGTTATAGATCAAATTCATTATCAAAACCTCTCTTAGCTTTTAAAGCTTCAGATAAACCTTTCTCTCTCTTTGAAGCAACTAAATCAGCGATATGCAGAGACCATAAATTCTCATATTTTTTATGTCCCATGATTTTAATCCATTTATTGTCGCATTCGGAGATTGGCTTCCATTGGAACGGTAGCATGTGGTAATTAATATAGAAAGCAATGTCTCCTATATTATGATTCACAAATAAACAATGCTGATTTGCAACCTCATAGACCAACATCATATATGCACCAATATTTTCATGTCCGTAATAGTGTGCCACACCATTCTCATCGAATGTCTGAGTGTATAATTTACCCATATCGTGATATTTAGTAGCCACTAACACTGAATAATCGTTATGAATCTTTTTTGAAAAATCATAGGCATCTGTCATATGTTTGCCAAGAGATTCCATATGATACGGATTCTTTTGGTCAAAGTCGTTATACTCTTCTGGAACCCATTTGTTTTCAATCTTAAAAATGTATCTGTTTATATCGGTTATATGATCAACAAATTCAATCTTATCCCATCCTTCTTCAAGGAATGGAATCTGGAATTTTCTTGCCTGTTTGTCAATTACATATCCTAGAACGGGATGTTCTCTGTCGATATTGTCTTTCTTACACTCATTAATCGGCTTTACGATAACCACGCAAACTTTCTCGCAATCAATTCCTTTGATGACATTGAGAATGGCTCTTCTGGATTTCATAGTAATATTCGTTGCTTCTGCTACAACGTCAATACCATTTTTAAGATACTTGACAATCAGGTTATGAAATGTCTGAAATACTTCTTTATTTTTTGACTGATCTTCTACTCTTCCACATATATTTTCTCTAATGCCATCTGTTGATATAGTGATAACTTCATTGCCACTGCCTTGTGAAACAGTGTTTATGTATTGTGACTTACCAGATGCTGATAAGCCACACAATAATGTAAGTCTTGGTTTTCTTTTGCTCATAATTCTCCTCTAATCTAATCATGGATATCAATTACTGTAATAAATCCATTCATGTTATCTTCCAATGCTTTCGCATATTTATCATCAAAATTTTTATCTTCTATAAACGAATTGCCATTCCAACTGCTTATTGCTACCGCAGAACCATCTGGTAGAATATAGATATAGCATCCAAGATCATCTAAATTTAAAACATCTTTCAGTTTTGCTCCATCAACTCTAATGTATCCGTCAGAAATTCCTAAACTTGAAAACCAATCTTCTTCACTGTACATAAAGCTTGGTGTTATATGTTTCTGTAAAGTAGACAATAAACTACACCAGAATAATCTGCCATTTCTTGGATTGTGTTCACACCACATCCAATTATATGTATTGTCATTTTCATCAACTTTTAATTTTAGTTGGGCTTTATATCTGCCACCAATCTGATACCAGTCCCATGTAAACGGAAGATGTTCTACTTCCTCATATGGCATATCTTCTGGTATATTCTCCCAAAATTTAACGCCATTATATGGCTGCAAAATTTCTGCAATTTGGTTTTCGGTTGGTAGTTCTTTTGTCAATAAATGTACACAATAATGCAATCTTGTATCTCTTTTTTTTTATTTCAAAGTCAAATTTTATCCATTTTGTTTCTTTTTGCTATAGTCACAGTCAATCGTAATTTTGATCCGTTTGATTATAGATGAATTCTCGTATTCGGTAATGTCTCTTGTTATTGAACCATTACACTTTTTAGAATCCTGTGTGTGTCTTGCTATCATATTTAACGTAACAGCAACAATCTCTGCACATCTATGGCAAACATCTACCTCGGAAGAACCAAGAACTGACTGATCAGGGCTATTGATTCCAAGGTATTCAACTGTTGGTATTATTAATTTATGATGTTTGTTGGTACACTCTTTATGGCAGAAATCACAGTAATATTTTGTTTCTGTTTTCTTCATTCACTGTACCTCTTTATAATTAAGTATCATTGTATTATCTATATCTGGTCGAGTGACACAACGTATCAACGGATCTTTCTTAAAAGCAGGATCAGACAAATCAATTTCTACAGTCTGCTTAACATCTAATCTACGTCTGCATGCATTTGACAAAAATGTACATGTTTGTGCATTGATCCTAGCACACTTAGCACATAGATTTAATTTATGAATTGCTATCAATTTATCATCTGGATTTTCTGGAGCAAATCTGCTCGTATATCCATCTGTTTGTTTAAATGGCAAGGTAACGTCATAGTGTTCATCAGTACATTCATTACCACAAAAATCACAGTAATATTCTTCAACTGTCTTTTCTTTCTTCATTCTTCAAACCCTCCAATCATATACACCTATTTGATCAATAATTTCATTTAAAAATTCAACAAGGTTGCTTGCATCGCCAACAAACATATTGCCATGTGTCTTGATTTCGTATTTATAAGATGACTCATTTTCAGCAAGCTCAACTAAATATCCATTTCGTGGATATCCACCTGTTGAATATTCAAAAACTGAACCTTTGTTAACTGTTTCATATTTAGGATTCAATGCAAATCCATCATTGACTCTTACGTCTTCATTGGCAATCCTTAAAGTACAATATCTATGATCGCCTTTTCTTGCATAACATTTTAATTTTGGTTTATCTTCAAAATAAATTTGCTTAGAACATCCGTTTTCGTCATAAACTCTACGGTATTTCTTAACGTGAAACATTACGCCATCTTTAACTTTATAAACATCCTCATAGTCTGATGCAAAAACCTGTTCCATATTTCTCCTTTCTGTGCTATAATGAATTTGCACATAAATCAAAAGTTGTTTGAGAACGGTGTAATTTTGTATACGAGATACCACTTCTTAATTGAGGTGGTATCTTTTTTGTATACAAAACATTTATTTTATGAATCCTGTTTTACTGGAATCCATTCGGTAGTCATTCGATTTACTTTCTTCACTTCATATGGCTGGGCGCCAAATTTACTATCCTCAAAATCTTCTAAACCTTGCTGCCAATTAATAGCAAAATACTTGTCACGGAGTTTAACAATCGACTGCGTATCCACGGTAAAACTATCTCTATCTTTTTCAATTTCATAAAATGGAAATTCACATGCCAATTCTTTAAGCTCGCCTTCCGTTAAATCAATTCCTTCTGTAATTTTGTCGTACATGATTTCTTTGAAATTTTCGCTATAATAGTTTTCGTCATCCCATTTTGTTTTATCTGTAATCATTCTTCTATCTCCTTTTGTCAAATAATTATGATTGATCCATTTCTTTAACTTATCATTTGCATTCATGAGTGCACTCTCTCTACTAGTACATCTGATCTAAATGTACATACTGGACGAATGTTAAAAGACTCCGCACAATAACATTGTTTGACAACTCCACATGTATCAACAGCACAAATAGCTGAACGATTTTCTTCTGATACGGCAGTTAATAATACCCATTCAATATGACCTGGGAATTTTGTTGGGTACTCTAAATACTCCCTGTATAGCCTATATTCGTCTAAAGTTAGTAAAGAAACTTTATCAATACTTATTTCATTCGCCATTGTTCCATCAAGTGCCATTAAATCACGTTCCATATACTGCAACACATCATGATGACAATTATCTTCAATTTCACATTCGATATATTTTAAATCATGACGAAGACGACTAGGTTCCCATCTGTTACAATATGTGTCGAATGGCTTTGTATCATCCAAAAAATCTTTCATAATGCAAAAACAAGTTTTGAATACCTTAAACTGATTTAACACAATCCATTCATACCCTGCTACCTTAAAGGTATCACCAGCATTTAATGTTTGAAGCTCTACTTTTTCTGAGGTACAATCATTTTCTTTCGACTTCATCATATCTTTTTCTTCAATTACTTTTACGACCGCCTTGGCAATGTCATAAATATCCTCTTTATCTAATGTCAAGTTTTCTCTCCTTTACAAATTCTCTGTATTTCTTTGTATACTCATAAGAATCTTTGAATATATTACAGATACCCTTATACATTCTTGGTTCAAATTGTTTGACGATATCAAGCTCATTCTGATAGTCTTTGCCAAATGGGCATCCACAACAGCCTGTCCGCTTTAACCCATATCGTTCATAACAATCCGAATGACTAATCTTAAAATATACACAATATTCTGATTTGTCGCTATCTAAATACCAAAAAATTGGTCTATACTGATCGCACTGCCCTATCTTTTCATCGAAGCAACTCTTATACCTTGATGCTCTTACTCCGCCTTCGGCTTTTCGAACACCTATAATACTTAGATCGTATCCATTGTCTTTTATTGCTTTATGAGATACATCTTTCTTGGCATAGTTGCAACACTTCCCAGAAATCTTAAATTGCGGTGGATTCTGGACTATAAATTCTTTCAAAAATCTGTTGTAGTTAATATTGAAACTACTCAATCTTTTGCCATTATTTAACGTACCGTGTGAGTTACACCACCACATAAGAGCAGATTTGCACTTCGGATACTTCTGATATAAATCATCAAATGATTCATCTTCCCATTGGAATCCGTGACTTTGCAATCTATACATCATTTCGCTTACATACTTGGACATAAATGGTTGTCCATGAATCTTACATGACAACGGAATTGCTTTAATTGCTTTCTGTCGGATAATCTCAATACCATATTTGTTTTCAAGATACTTAAGATGATCTTTAGTTGCTTGATATTCTAAACCAGTATCAAACCATATGTAATCAACCTTGTTATGTATGTCGCATTTCCAGATAATGTCTAACATCACATCACTGTCAGCTCCGCCAGAAATTGAGCATAAAATCTTTTTATAATCAGTTCTGTTTATAATTGACCATGCCCGAATCATGTTGTCACAAATTGTCTTGTTTGCAGGACATGTATCTAATAATTCATCAATATTCTTAAGTTTCTTAACCAAATGTACTTCCTCACGAAAATTTATTTCGTTTTCCGTGAGGTAAAGCCATACTTGGTGAGTGTCTTTTTACATCACTATCACATTACTTTTTCGATACAATCTAACCAACGATCCGTTGAATCATATCTTCGTGAAAACCTTTATATTCTAAAGGTAATTAGTACAAATGGTTGAAGCCTAACCAATCGGCAGCACAGCGTCTCCGATATATTTCATATCTAAGATTTCGCAATCTTTCATTGGATGATCTGGATTCTCATTATTGTAATCTCTTACAAACATATCGAGCCAAAAATCAGAATACTCATTTTCTTCTTTTGAGTTCAACACCGCATATCTGTATGCAATTTTATAGTTTCCTTTTGCCGTAAAATATGCTAGTTTGATTTGATATACTGGCAATTCTATTTTGGTTTTGATAAAATTTTTTGGATGTGTATCACGTAATTTAGATCGCAATTCTTCATCATAAATTTCAACGGTATCAATTCCTGTTCTGATACCACATTCATCAAAAAATCGGTTAGGATGCACTGCTTTTCACCACCTTTCTATTATTCAGCTTTATTTAATATAATTTTTTGCTTACACTGAGGACAGTTAATGTATTGTATAAAACCTACGCAATATCTTATGCCGTCAGATCTGATGTCAGATTCATCGAATCTTAATTTGGCACCACATCCATCACATTCAATTTTGCGTCTAGTTCCTTTTTTCAAAATCTTAATCATTTTGATCTACCTCAACTTCGATTGGATGTTTGCACTGTGGGCAGATAATATAGTTTGGCGGTGTGACACTTAAAATTATTAAATTAAATGATCTCACTCCTCCGTTTTTTATATCACCTTTCTCATAACTCAACTCCGCACCACAATTTTCACAAGTGCATTGTTTGCGTGTTCCTTTTTCTAAAATTTCAATCATTTACCAATCTCTCCCCATCGTGGTGTAACAGAAAATACGCTAAAACTTGGGCAATTGTCATCATATGTAATAGAAGAAATTGTCCATCCTTTGATCAACTCTTCAGCGTAATCAAGATCATCTTCTTCATAATATAATCTGTCATACTCGTATACTGCGTTGTCACTATTCAACCAATTAATGATAATCTCTATCAACATATTGAAAGATGGTTTCATAATATCTCCAGACAATACAATATCCCACTGTTTCATATATTCTTCATCTAAAGCATCATCATCTCTATTTTTTGTCGGTATCCATCCAAAGTATAACTTTCCGTCTACTTCTTTAATTCCACGTAATTCATCTGCTGTTTCTCCATAAATATCAACAATGAATCTCAATGTCTTTTCCAACGTCCCGTTAAATGTATCTTTTAGACTGCCCGATATCATGAAAGGTTTATCGTTCGTGAACATACGCTTACCACTCCTTTCGTAAATTAAATATTTCTTTTATGTCATGTGACTATAACTATTTCAAGGATGTAAAAAATTGCTTATTATATCTTGATCCGCCATACAAAGGCACAAGCAATTACGCTAAAAGTTGTATGGATTATGATCATTTTTATGATTTTTGTCACGACATTGCGCAAAATAACCTTGTTATCATTAGCGAATACGATATGCCAAATGACGAATTTAAATGCATTTGGCAAAAAGAACGTACAGTGTGCCAAGATGCCAACCGAATAAATGGACAAAAGGCAACTGAAAAATTATTTATTCCCAATTTATGATTATTTACATAAAAGAAATATTCTTTAATGAAATCGCTTGTTTTCGTAAATTAATCACTCTCTCATAATACATATTTCTTTTTCCAGTCTTAACTTGTCCGAACCCGCCATTGAAGTATTTCCCTCCAAAGCTTGCACAGTATCCAATCAAAGCAGTGTATTCTTTAGAATATTTATCTCCTCCTGCTTTTCGATTTTCTCTAACTTCAACATAATGTTCCTTCGAACAAATTTCTGGAGCAATTGGAATCGTTGGATTTTCTTGAACGTATTTCAATAATGCAATCAATTCATCATTAATGTCTGCGCCAATTTTGTTTTTACATTGAATCTTATCAATAATATTGGCTCCGCCAACAAATGGCTCTATGTATGTTTCAATATTGTTATCATCAATATATTTCTGGATAATCGGTACAATATATTTTGCAATTCTATTTTTACTTCCTTGATATACTATTTGTCTTTACCAGAAAGCCCATATGGTTTACAGTAGCTACACTCTCGTTTTCCTTTCTGGTTTATTATTTAATTAAAGTCATCAATTAGCAAATTCTCACAACTCCAAATTCGTATAATCCTACATCATCCTCAAGTGCAATAGTGTCATGTTCTGTCGTAGTAATAAATTCATTATCTATGCCAACAACTGGCATATGATCTGGATATTTACCTAGCTTTTTCTTAAGCTGTCCAACTGTTATATAATTTGGTTCTTCCATTACAATCTCACAACTTTCTTATCTGCTAACTCTTTTACTCTATCAGTCAAAGTTACTGCTGCCACATGCGTTCCCATATAAACATCAAGAGCTTCGCCAATTAAGTTGTATCCTTCATCAACAAGAACACGATCATAATTCATTCCACGATTGTTCTTAAATTCTTCTACAGTCATAGGCACTGGAATAATTAAGTCAAGATCGTTTGCTTTGTCTAATAACAGTTTTGTCTGCAATTTGTTCTGCACAATAATCGGATACTGTGTTGTTGCACTTGTATAAAGTAATTGTGTAGTTTTGCCTGTTCCTCTGTCTTTAATAATCAGTGTTGTTGGTTTATTTGTTATCATAGTTTACAATCTCCTTCTATATAAAATATCTCTGAAGCCCATCTTTGAATCTTAGTGGACTATCAACAATGGGATGTGAATACTGAAACTGTCTTAAAAAATTCATAACAGTTCTAGCATCTGCACCGCTTAAAGGAATAAATTTTACATATTCAGGTCTCCCAGCAATACATACAACTGCCCACGAACGCTCTGAATCATGAAATCCAACGTCAACTGCTACATCGGTAAGTTGGTTATACATTTTCTTCATCTCTTTATTTTGTTGTATTGAAATCTGACACTGACGAGCTGCCTCATTACAATTGTTTTTGGCAAATCTTAATTCAGTATTGCTTTCATTAATTTCATTTTTTAAGGCATCAATATCTGGTTGTAGGATTTCTAGCAACCATTTTCTAATTTTCTCTTTTAATTTCTGGAACAATTAACTCTCCTTTTATATTTCACACGATACATTTAATCCATATGGTTCATAACACAAACCATTTACCCAAACCCAGTTATCGTCTTTGTATATGAGGAATTCAACTGTTTCAAAATCACAATAATTGTCACTATCTTTGTCTTCCCGAACTGCATACACAGTAATTGGTTTCTTAGGTGTTGGAGACCTGCCAATTTCTTGTATCTTAAACATCTGAATCCTCCCATACTACATTGACATTGAACCCTAATTCCTTTAAAACATCTGTAAAATCATCAACATCTAATTTATGGTTTTCTATTTTAGTCCCATTGATTTCAATAGATTGTCAGTCGTCAGATTTAATGATCGTAATTGTATTTGCTTCTTTTGGCATTTTTATTCTCCTTTATATAAAAATTTAGGGCTAAATGGACTTGACTTGCGGTCAAATCTTTTGTCATAAAATTCCTGGACAGTTACGCATCCTTCTTGTCTATTTGATGTGAATAACTGACAGCATTTGCAATCACACACATTAGATTTAGTTAATTCTGAATCAACCTCTTCTTTGGTGTAGTCAATTCCATATTTGTATATCATTGCAGTATTGTTAAAGTCTGTTGTTTTATTTGTTAACACATCTCCACAACAGCATTTTGATGTACTTAAATAATGCAAATCATTATCCGCAATACTATATGGAATAGAATATTGCTGTAATTTCTCAATTAACGGCTGATATAAATTTAACCTAATTTTTGGCTTCAAATTTAATAACCCCATTTGTGTGAAGCTAGATTTATCTAATCCAGTAAGTTTTAATAGGTATTCTTTATGTTCCTTATTTTGTGGAACAATTTTTAAACCTTCGATAGTAAAATGATCTGCGTCATGAAACATATCAATAATATCTGTAGATGAAATTCCTGGAATGAATGGTTGGATTCTAATGCCAACTTTAAATCCATTGTCTTTTAAATTTCGATATAATTTATATCTTTCTAAGATATCTGGAACATTTGGCTCTATTGATTTGTCGTTAGTTACATTTGTTACAGACATTTGGAAGGTATGTAAATCTGACTCAACTTCACAACCATACAGTGTTGAAGATTTTGTACTAAATAAAATATGAATATTGTATGGTTTAGTAATATCAATTAACTGTTTTGTAATATGAAATTTCTCTTCTGCTGGCTGGAATGGATCGCTCATACCACCACAATGCCAATCATATCGTTGAGATATTAAAAAATCTAAAAAATTTGTTTTATCCACTTTATTATGAACGAAAATTTTATCTAATCGACGCTCAACGGATTTAACATTGCCAATTTGTAAATTTTTATCAAATTCCATTATCTTCCTATAATTAGAGAAACAATATTTACATCCAAAACTACATGTTTTATATGTATCTACTCGAATAGGTAATCCGCATATTGCAAATTTACTACTTACATTCAGCGGATTGAAAGTTTTGTTTTTATTTTCTGTCATTTAAACCTTGTATTTACAAGGCAGCGCACTGCGTTTTACCTAGGATTACTTGATAAAACCTTTCTTATGTATTTGTTTTTATATGTTTTATCTACAAAAATTGAAATGTAGATAAAAACAAAATTTTAAAGTCATCATATGGAAGAAATAAGACATGTCTAATCTATAGATATTTCTCCTCGAATAGTCATCAGAAATGTTACATTATATATAAGTTGCGATGCCAACACTAATCACACAAATATAACTTGTGATCATCGCCCATTGAATATAAAGCTTCAATAATCCTGAAGCCTTAAAATCTTTTATTGGATCAACACTTTTTCAATTATGGAAAAGAATAGTGCGACAACAAGTCCTATCAACATAATTATCGTAATCATTAGACTTGTAATTAACATTGACTGTCCAATAAAAAAGAATATATTTTTTAAGATTCTTTCATACCAACCTTTCTTAATATTTAATCAAAAACAGAGATGCAATTGAAATATACATGAAACTCAAATACCAATGCTGCGGTGGAAATACACTACACAACGGCTTGATAGATTTGTTTTTTACACTCAGTGCAATTGCACTGATCAAACACACCATAAAACCTATGAGTCCGATTGTTCCAATCACCAACGCTAACTTTTCACAAATATTGAAGATCAATGTCATCTGCATGATTTCTCTCCTACTCTCTTAAATCTGTATTTCTGTTCTACATCAGGATATTTCTCGTGATCAACTTCACTCAGAAACATCTCAACTGGTCTAGCATAGATGTTAAAATCTCCATACATTGCCTGATAAATTACCAGTTTCTCATCTGTTTCTGTATGAGTTGCAATGTCAATCACTCTGTAAAAATGTCCTTTGAAGTGTTTGTAAATATCGTCTTTCTTTGGTAAATCTCTGTTATTCATTAATTGATTCAAACCTCCCTACTAAGCCACCAAGTACAAATCCTTTTCCAGTACTACTATCTTTATTGGTAAATACAGATGAAATAAATCCATTGAGTCTGCAAGCTTTATCATTTTTTAACTCTGTTTTATATCGTTTGTAAAAATTCACAAGATCATCTCTGCTAACGCCAATTGCTGATGTTACAAATTCAAGTAATTCCTTATCACCGAAATCGTCTCCTCGGCAAAAATTACAACTACGAATTTCTTCCTCAGAACCATCTTCGTGTGTAATTACTTCTTCTCTATATCCGTCTACTGATGCACATTCCTCACTACACCAAGCCATGCCACAATTGCAGAAAACAACTCCGTCTGCACAATCAGCAAATGTCTCACCACATTCGCATGTTCTATAATCTGTACTCATATTTATCCATCCTCCTGTTCTTTATCATCTCTCACAAGAATTGCTTTCCAAGTTTTGCTGTTACATGAGGATGCTGAAATTTTATAGCCTGCATCTAAATAATTGTCTACACAATTTTTAAACTTTTCAGAATCTGATTCTTCCACAACTACGCAACGACTACCATCAACTACATGATCGATATTTTTCTGCACAATTTTTTTTAAAATATTAACTTGATGTAATAAATAATAAGTTGGAATTGATGTTATGTTATTAATGCTTTTATAGCTCATGCAAACACTTAGTGTACCAATAACTTCTCTTATATCATCTAATGTTTCTTTTGTCATACCTTCTCCTTTCTAAATTGTCTCCCACCATAGATCGTGTACTTTCTTATAGCCACCTCTGCTTGGCACATCCAATACTCTGCGAACTTTCTTGTTAGACAGTTTCTTATGAAATCTATAATGCTTACTGTAATCGCTGATATATAGTCTTTTATAATAAGGTTTCTTGTATGGGATTTCATAGAACTCACAATAATACTTGTCTACATGTTGCACAGGTTCAGGATACCCACCAACGTCAATAAGTCTCGTTAACTTTTGATGATAACTCTTCCTGCGATTTCTTTTCTTTAACATCGTCTTACGATTCTGCTGAAATTTTGCAGGAACATATTGCATAAAGTCCGTATCCTGTGGACAGTCTTTTGATTTTGACATAATTAGTACACTCCTTTCTATGATGGGATAAAAGTGGAATTTTATTGCTATATTTAATATGAAAAATCCCTTATATTTAAACGATTTTCTTATGTTTATTTTAATAATTTTGACAAAAGTGTTTTATTTCACTCATTTTCATCGTGTTCTTCTGTCATGGACAGATTATCCGAAGTGCCTTTCCATAAGACCACCCGATTTCTTTCTAATGATTTTTGTACATCAACCACTCTCTGATTTGTTGATCCTGCCCACGGATAAGACATGTCTTTCAATTCGTCTACATACTGTCCGTCTACGAGGACATCTATGTAAGGAAGAATCTCAAGTCTGCAATCGTACATAAGGTGGCTTGTTCTACGTCTTCGAGAGAACTCAGCTAAGTCCAAACCAATATCTTCTGCTTTATTCCCTGTATATAGCCAGATTTTTTTGTCTGGCATAAACTCTTTGACAAATTTGCATATTGCAGAAACACCATCTCTATTTTCTTTTGCTAAAGGCTCACCGCCAAGAATACTTAACCTTGTATATTGGGGCTTTGATAACTGATGCAATAGTTCCTCAATTTCTTTAAAAGTTAATTTATTGCCGCCATTAAAATCCCACGTTTCTTTATTAAAACAATTCTTACAATGGAAGTGGCATCCTTGAACGAAGAGGGCTACGCCAAGCCCTTCTCCGTTGCTAATGTCCATTTTTCTTATTGAAGCGTATCTCATCTATTCAGCTCCTTATCATCTAAGTGGTAAACTCGATCATGGATATCCCCATATCTTCCCTGATTGCCTCCATTCTTAGAAGTCCCAATGTAACCACAGCATCTGAATGCAATATCCATAGTAGAACCATCTTCATTTCCGCACTGAGGACATCTCCATTTCAAAATACCATCTTCGTCAACTAATGGAATATCGCCAGAGTATCCACATTTTTCACAATAACAGCTCTTTGTATTGATTTCTGCATACATAATATGATCGTACATATATTTAATTACTTCCAATAAAGCACTCACATTATGTTCCATATTAGGAGTTTCAATATAACTTATTGCTCCTCCTGGACTAAGTTTTTGGAATTTTGCTTCAATACGAAGTTTGTCAAAGGCGTCAATTTCTTCAAATACAGGAATATGATAGCTGTTTGTAATGTAATTTCTGTCCTTGCCGTCAATTTTTTCAAACACATCATTACCGAATCGTTTCTTTAAACATTTAGCAAACTTATACGTTGTAGACTCTAAAGGTGTACCATAAATACTGTAATCAATATTTTCTTCATTCTTCCACTTCTCACATTTATCATTCATTCGCTTCATGATTTCTAATCCAAATTTTTCACCAATTCCACCATCTGAATGAGAATGCCCAGTCATATATTTGACACATTCATATAATCCTGCATATCCTAATGAAATAGTTGAGTATCCATCAAATAATAACGGATCAATTACCTCATGTTTTTTTAATCTACTATACGCCCCATATTGCCAAAGAACAGGTGCGACATCCGACTTTGTTCCAAGAAGACGTTTATGTCTTTCTTTGAGTGCTTTATGACATAATTCTGTTCGTTCATCAAATAATGCCCAAAATTCATCCATGTTCTTTTTGGAAGATAATGCGATATCTGGAAGAGATAATGTAACGACCCCTTGGTTAAATCTGCCATAATATTTATGCTGCTTTGGATCATAATTTTTTGCGTGTGCGATATTGCCAATTCCTTTGTCTGTAAAACGATCAGGTGTTAAGAACGACCTGCATCCCATACAAGTATAGACGTCGCCTTTTAACTCTTTCATAACCTTTTCAGAGATGTAATCTGGAACCAATCTTTTCGCAGAACATTTTGCTGCTAATTTTGTCAGATACCAATATTCTGTAGATTCGTCACAATTATCATCTTCCAGGACATAAATTAATTTTGGAAATGCTGGTGCAACAAATACACCATCTTCATTTTTAACTCCTTCATCTCTTTGTCTAATCATCTCTTCAATCAATAAAGCCAAATCTTTTTTCTCTTGCGGTGTTTTAGCTTCATTCAGATACATAAAAATGGAAATAAATGGGGATTGTCCGTTAGTCGTCATAAGCGTGATCAGCTGATACTGTATGATTTGTATGCCTTTTTTGACTTCTTCATATAATCTATTGGCTACAATTTTTTCAATATGTTGCTCTTTGTATGGAATATCAACATGCGCCCATTCTAATTCAACTTCAGATCTAATTTTCTTTCTACTCACATCCACGAATGGTGCTAAATGTGCCAAAGAAATACTCTGTCCGCCATACTGAGAACTAGCTACTTGTGCAATGCCTTGAGTCGTAATATTGCAAGCAGTTGAAAATGAGTGCGGTTTTTCGATTAAAACTTCGCTAATTACAGTTCCATTCTGAAGCATATCTTCAATATTTAATAACCCACAATTATGCATTTTCTGTAAAAAATAATCTCTGTCATGAAAATGAATAATGCCTTCCTTATGTGCCTGTACAATTTCTGGTGGAAGTAAATAGCGTTCTGTCGCATCCTCGCTAACGATACCAGCAATATAATCTCTTTTTGTTGGATTTAATACAGAGTTTTTATTTGCATTTTCATCTTTAATTTCTTCGTTGACATCCTCAATAAGCCCAAGAACTTCGCTGTCAATAGAGTCATAATTCTCTCTCTGGAACTCACGAACACTGCGATAACCTTCATAAGCTTTAGCAGTTAATTCCTGCCCTTTCTCAACAAGTTTCTTAAATACCATTGCTTCAATTGCAGAAATGTCAATTTCTTCTGGTAATTTACTGCAATCATTTTCGATTTCTCTTGCGATTTGTTTTGCAATATCTTCCTTAATTAACCCAGATCCATTTTTCATGGCTTTCATAATCGCTGTGTAAATTTTGGTCTTGTCGAAATCTACAACAGTACAATCTCTTTTAATTACTTTCAATAAAAGACCTCCAATAAATTATGTAATAATATCATCATCTATATGTAACGCACACGTCTCCTGCTTTCTTGCAGTTCAACATATATCGTGCATCGTTACCATCACCATCAATCTTTTCGGTTGATACGCTTTCAATTATCATTGTCTTACCTGTTTCTACATCCTTAACAAGTACCTCTTTTTCTATATGTAGTTTAGAAACTAAATTTCTAAGCTGATTAATTGTTCTGATCAACTTCCTTTGTTGTCGCTCCTTCCGTGTCTCTAATCTGTCTTTTGAATCTCTCTAGCTCAGCCATAATATTCAGACAAGTCATAGACAAACTTCCTTCATTATTAATAACGGCATCGCATAAATCATAAGCTTCTTCAAAAGCAGATTCGTCTTTTTTCATTCTTTCATCAATTGCATCATTTGTATCTCCACGATCTTTCATTCTCTGAATACGTGTAGAACTTGGTGTATCAATACATAATGCCAAGATATGTTTCTTATGATAATTTTCTTTTAACTGTTTTAATCCTGGAACATCAACTACATATACATCTGCATCATCACACTGACTTTCTGTAGCACAATACCAATTGCCAGTATAATGATTCTCTGCAACCTTGCCTGTAATTCTGGAATACTGGGCTAGATTTACATATGTATGATCATCAAGTTTGTCTGCTCTCTTCTCTCTGGTTGTATATGATCGTAGATATTTCAGACCGTAAATGTCTTCCAGATACTTCGCTGAGACACTTTTTCCTGCTCCAGATCGCCCGACCAGAGCAATTAAAACATTACTTTTATCTCCTGCCATCTCTATAAGTCCTTTTCTAATTTCTTGATTCTTCTGTTGATTTTTGTTACGATTTTGCCGTTATCTTTGCCTCTAGCGATTAAGACGGCTTTTCTATCCTTTAATAAATTTAACTGCTCTAATTTAGTCATATACTCATTAACTCCTAAGGCTATATTATAGTTTTCAGTTGCTGCTTCTGTCGATTCCTCTACAACCTCGGCAGAATCATCATCTACATATTCAATATCTTCTTCTTTTACTTTTGTTGCAGGATCAAGTCTTTCATAATCCTCTTCTGTGGCTGGCTCTGTTTTAACAGTTCCACATTTTTCGCAATAAGTTGTCCAATGATATCCATTTTCTTCATCGTATGCAATTGTTTTTTCTGCCCACACATGATCACAGGTTTCATCTGCGTCATCTGGGTATTCTGGTTCTGTATAATCTGCATCGTCTGTATCGTCTGCGGTAGAATTTTCAGTATTTTTTTCTTCTTCTGTTGTTGCCGATACATCGTTTATTGTATCTTTAGAATCTTCTTTGACGGCATTTTTCTTATTATTTTTCTGCTCTGTTGTGTTCTTTGTAGTTTCTGTAGTTGACTTACCTTCTGTTGTTGCAGAAACCTGTTTATCAGTGTTATTATTTAGTGTATCTGCATAAATAGTATATGCTGAAACGCATCCTACTGCTGTTAACATTAATGCTCCAGCGATTAATAATTTTTTAATTCTCATAACATATTCTCCTTTTAATCTATCAATCCATAAACGATGCCATTATATAGATGGCGATTGCCATTAATACAATTGCAACAATTACTACTACACCGATTGGTATTACAATACTTGTTATCATCCAAAGTACAAATGCAAATACTCCGACAGATATGAATATTGCAAGAAACCAGATAATAATTAATGCAATCGACAACAAGAAAAATTTTAAGATTTTCTTTATGATATTGAATCACCTACCTTATGGCATTTCATTGTAAATTTTGCTAACATCATCTAATAATTTTTTTGGCAAATATCTTTCTAAGATTTCATTTGAATTATCAAATGTCTTCTTGTAGAAATCTTCTGCAATACCACCACCAATAGCAGCAATCGTATCTGTGTCACATGGCAAAGATAATACATTTCTTAAGAATGATTCATAATCTTCGCTTTCCAAGAAACATCTAATTGCCACAGGTACACTATCTTGAACTGTCGCAGACCAAACATAATTCTTTCTATAATCTTCAAGTGGTCGATCAACACCATACGTATACTGACTAGATGGATAAAACCTTAAGGCATATTTGTAAATTTCTTCTTTTGATCTGCCCCAACGAGCCATAAAAGAACAACTTGTCACAACCGATGCTCCTTTGTAAGATTCTGAGTGGCTGTGGGTTTTCTCACATGTATATCGTGCAATATCAATATAAAATTTAAATGCATCTGGATTGTCTGAAAATCCATTAAAATACATCATAATTGGTGAAACTCTCATTGCGCATCCATTGCCAAAACTCTCGTTTACATGGTTTCCATCATCGTACAACCAGTCTTCAAACATTTCTCCATATCCTACGCCAGAATATTTCTTACCATATTCTAAATAGAACTCCCAAGGTTCTTTATTGGTTTCATCTAACAACCACATACCTGTTGCAATACTGAGAACTGTATCATCTGTGTATTTACATTTATCTGTAAACAATTCACAGTTCTTCCAATCTAAATTGTGAGGTCTGCGGAACTCATATTGAGAACCGCAAATATCTCCTAAAATTGCTCCAATCAAAGCCATTTAATCACCTACCTGTTAAAGATGTTTTCTAAAATTGTAAGAATTACTGCGATAATCCATTTTGTTTTCGTTGGAACAATTAGCGGATTTACCACAACAAAATGTAGTAACCAAATAAACAGATTTACGATTGCAAAGTTGACAGCGATTACAACCATTAATCCTAAGATTGTACCTAAGATCGTTCCTGCATGATATTTGTTTTCAACAAATAACGAAATCAATAATTTTTTCATCTGTTATTCCTTTCATGAAAGATTAATTTTATCTACTCTACGATCATCCAGTCTTCAGCCAACATATCTGTCTGACTTGCGAGCCAAGGAACTACATTCCCCTGTGCTGTTTTCATTGCAATATAAGCACCATATTCGACTAATCCGTCTTTGTTGACAATGCTTTTAGCAATATCTGTGCATGGCGCATAAGCTCCTGCTGGAACATAGTATAAAAACATTCCTTTGCCGTTCCATCCTTCTCTTGCAACTTTCCGTTTGTCTTTCATCGCTTCAATTGCTGTTCCAAAATCCATAATAAATTCTCCTTTATTCTTTTTTGTATGTGTATTTTACATAAGTCCCTTTGTGACTTACACTCGCAAAATCTTTTGGGTTCTTCTGTTCTTCTTCTCTTCTAATTTTTTTCAAAAGATAATGTGTTTTATCCCTACATATTTTCTTATCTTCTCTAGTACACTTACCGTAAATATCACATTCTGTGCATTTTATTGCTATAAACTTAATTGCCTGCTGTCGATTAAAATTTGTAACATCAGTAAATTTACCTATCATACTTTTCACTCCAACCAATTATTGTCAATATAATAGAAACCATACGTTAGACCACCAGTGAAGATAATCCAGAAGATCCAGAATATTGCTTTCAAAACTTCGCCACTCGACTTATATGACTCAACTGTTTCATGTAAATTTGTTGCACTTAAGTCACAAGTTGTCATAGTGTTATTTTTTAGTTTTGTGTAAACAGTTCCCTTAACAGGCTTTGCTTCCATACCATAGTATTCATACCTGACACGAGAAGAATGATAAATTCTTTTTAGGTAATGACTCCCTATGAAATCAATCTTATCTTCCTTGAATTTTTTGCCTGCAAATTTAATCTTTTTACAAGTCTTACTTTCTCTCCACATGTCATCCCACGAATACCACACTCTCTTTCTGTAATGGACTTTCCCTTTACTGCCTTTTACTCTTTCAATTTTTTCATGTCTGCGATACTCTTGTCTGACTTTTCTGACATAATAATACTTGCCACCAATTTCCTTGTATGTAACTGTGTCTACAGGTTCTAACTTCCCATAAACAAAAGCGTTACCTACATTGGTTTCCATACCATATTGAAAAACATCATCATTTTTTATCTTAAGGGCGTGATTATACTCTTCATTTTTGTCAAGGATGGAATTATCAATATTACTGCTGATAACCATTCCAAACACAAGCATGACTGCGATCAATGTTATACTCGCTAAGATTTCCCTTGGCGTTATCTCATAATCACCAAAATTCAATCCTCTGTGTTGTGTCATAAGCTACTCTCCAAATAAATGCTGAGGTGCAGTTTCGGAAGCATCCTTATATTCTAAATAAGTATAATTTTTTGTTTCATATCCAAGATTACTTAAGAAAATTCGTGTTGGAAATTTCTTTACATATCTGTTATATTCTTTGATCTGCTGATTGTAGTTACTGCGATATTCGGCAATTAAATTCTCTGTGACAGATAATTCATTCATTAGCCTTTTATAGTTCTTATCTGCCTTGAGTTCTGGATAAGATTCTGTAACTGCTGCAATTGCTGTACTTGCATTTTCAACAGTCCCTTTAGAACTACGTCCTTTAACGATTTCCTTAAGTGTATTTGCCTCATGTTTATCATAAGATTTCACACAATCTACCAAGTTATAAATCAGATCAATCCTGCGTTTCTCCTGCACGTTAATGTCGGATTTTGCTTTATCAACCTGTTCTTCTAATGAAATTGCATGGTTCTGCGAACTCTGAACTCCAAATGTACAGGCTAGAAATACCGCCACAACTCCTACTAGAATAATTACTGGAATCTTCCATGCTGTTCTTTTCTCTTTACTCATATTCAATTTTCTCCTTTTAAATCTTAGAGTATTTAATCTCTTTTTGTTTTGACCAATCAATTTCTGAAGGTTCAAGCCCTGTCTGCTGTTTGTAGAACTCATAATCTTCTGTCCAAAACTCTGCATCTTCATCTTTAATGAAGTAACTTTCGTCAAAAACTAAATCTAACTCATCTGGAGTAGCAAGATATTTTACTTTACAACGTCTACCATATTTGTATGTTTCTCCGTTATAGCTGATTGAACACGGTTCCCAGATGCGATATTCTACATAATTATCTTTTACAGCAAACCTTTCGATTTTGCTTTCTGGGATTCCCAGTCTAACAAAACATTCATAAATGGTTAGTTTATTCACTCGTATCTCCCTTCAGAATCTTGATCAGTTCATCTTCATCAATGATCTGAATACCTAACTGCTGTGCCTTTTTATTCTTACTGCTTGTAGAATTCACATCATTGTTCACAAGATAATTCGTATTCTTTGATACAGATCCTGCGACTTTGCCACCTCTGGACTCAATTTCATCTTTGATAGCATTACGATTGGCAAACTTATTTACCTTACCAGTCACAACAAAAGTCATTCCCGTAAGATCAACAGTTGATTCTTTCTTGCTTTCTGGCATTTCAAATTCAAGTTCTTCGGCTAATTTCTCAACCATTTCAAGGTTTTCTTTGAAATAAGCATCCATTGATAATGAGGTTGTAATACCGATGCCATCAATATGACCAAAATATTTTCTCTGTTTGATTCTTTTAATAAATACATCGTATGGATTTTCATTATTCGATAGAGAAATCGTATCAATAAGCTTGCAAATATCTTTTGCTGTTGACTTCCCGACAAGCTCAATACCAAGTGCTGTCACGAAATTAACCAATTTACACTTACGACTTTCCTCGATGCTATTTAATAAGGAAGAAACACTTCTCATTCCAAATCCATCAAGATTCTTCATTTCAGATTTATGGTCTTCCAGATAATAAATATCTACATAATCTTTCAGCCATCCAAGATCAATAAATCTTTTCAGGGTCGCCTCAGATAGCCCTCGAATGTTCATTGCATCTCTGGAAACAAAGTTCACAAACTTGCTAAGTAGTTTTGCTTTGCAATCAGGATTCATGCATTTCAGAACTTTACTACCATTCTCATTGATAATTCTTGCTTCGCCACCACAGGTTGGGCAAGTATCTGGAATCTCGAATGTATTACTTCTCGTCAGATTATCGTGTACTTTTGGGATGACCATGTTGCTCCGATAAACCTGAATCGTATCACCAGTGCCAAGTTCCAATCCTTCAATATAACTTATATTATGTAGTGTAGCTCTTGTGGTTTCTGCGCCATCAAGATCAACTTGATCAAATACTGCAACTGGATTAATCAATCCTGTGCGAGATGTACTCCATTCAATATCTCTGATTGTTGTTTCATAGAGATCATCAGCCCATTTGAGAGCCATCATATTGAGTCCGTGGTGTGAAGTTGTTCCAAGAGATTTGCCATACTGATAATCGTTATAAGTAAAAATCAAACCGTCAACGGGATATTCATATGTCTCTGGATCAAATTTCCTGATATATTCTTCAACATTATCTCGGTCAACAATCTGATGCTCAACTACATCAAACCCCTGTACTGCCAGATACTCAAAGCTATCAGCAATGCTCGGCATTTCTTCATCAGATACGCCATCAATCTTAACAAGCTCAAATGCTTTGTAAGCAAGTTTTCTTTCCTTTGCTATGTTTGCATCTAACTGTCTGACTGTACCTGTTGCAAGATTTCTTGCATTTTTATACTTGCCATGTAGCTTTTCGTTAATCTTCTCAAAATCTTTATAGCTGATTACTACTTCGCCACGAATCTCAAGATAACGCTTTTCAGGAATTGTCTGAGGAACATTCTGTGCCATTCGCATTGTATGAGTAACATCTTCTCCAATTTCGCCATTTCCCCTTGTAATTGCTTGTTTTAAGCGTCCATTTTCGTAACGTAGTACACAAGTTCCGCCGTCAAGTTTCCACGATAAAACACCAATTTTATCCGCAAGAAATTTTTTGACCTCATTGACATCCTTCGTCTTCTGAGCTGATAACATTGGGCGTGTATGCTTTACTTTAGCCAGAGAATCAATTATAAATCCTTGAACGTGGTGGATGGGCGAATTATTCAAAACAACGCCAGAATCTCTCTCAAGTCGTTCTAAAGCAGCGCATAAATCGTCAAATTCTTTATCTGAAATGATCGGATTATCCTCTGCGTAGTACGCATATGAAGCATCATTGATTCTGTCGATCAAGACATTCATTTCTTTCACATATTCAGTTTTCATAATTTTTGGATTTTCCTTTTCTTGTTTATATTGTTTAGTTAATTATTTTAATTTGTGTTTTCTATGTCTTTCAGTAACTGCCAATTACTTCACTACATATATTTTTCTGTGCTGTTGCACATTTATTGTTTCGGAATGTATTGATTTGAACACGTCTACATGCATTCCTTTTACTTTGCCTCCGCAATCTTCTGCCACAAAGATTGTGTCACCGTATCCCTCAATCTTAACTCTTGTTCCATAAGGGATAATGTTTTTATCAACCGCAATCGTATGATATGGTCGAGCAAATTTATGTCCTGCATGATTCCAAGCAATCTTAGATCCATATCCTTCAGAACATTCATAACATGGACAATATGCCGTGATCAAAAATGTTCCAAGTGAACTCTTTTCAAGTTCTCGCTTTCGCTTCAGCCGCTGTCGTTTAATTCGCAATCGTTTCTTCCGAAGCTTTTCTAATCGAATCTGCCTTGCCTTCTCTTCATCGGCTTCCTTACATTTCTGATAATGCTCATGAACGTCTTTTAATTCAACGCTTTGACTGATTGGATTATTTGAAATCACATTGTCTTGCTTATTTTCTGCAACAGTTGTCTCTGTTGATAATGTTGAAGTCTCCACCGAGGGTCGCTCCTCTGCTTTAACTGTGTGAGTCATAAAGCCTGAACACATTGCTAAAAAACTAAACGAAATAACTTTCATTAAAAATCTTTTTCTCATTTTTTTGCATCTCCTTTCATTAACATATTGGTATCTTATCATACTTCTTGCACCCTGTCAATAGGTGCAAAGAATAAAGTTAATTTTTTAAGCTTAACCAGGTGCGCCTCTTATTATGATTTGTTACGATACATCTCTTAAACGCTGCTGGCTCTGCAAGGAGCGCAAATCTTTTCTTAGCTCGTGTTAACATCGTATATAGCATACAGTTATCAAGCAATTTGTAATGTGTGTTATCAATGATACCAATGACAGTTTGAGCAGCCGATCCTTGAAGCTTATGCGTTGTTAATGCATATGCCAATTGAAGTTGTCCTAACTGAGCGAAAGAATATTCAATCAGCTTTTCTTCAATATTTGCATTCATAGACACCAAACATATTTCTTTTTCTTTGTCAATCTCTGTAATGTATCCAATATCACCATTGAATACATCTCGCTCGTAATCATTTGAAGTCTGTAATACCTTATCTCCTAAATAGTATTTACGATCTTTGAATTCAACAAATTGTTTGTTACTACTAGCAAATAATTCTTTCTGTACTGCTTTGTTCAATTCATCTGTGCTGTTCATACAATTACTTCTTCGTGGAGAAATAATCACAACATTGTCAAGCCCTTCCTCTTTGACAGATTTGATATACTGCTTTACTGCCATATTGAACAATGATTCTCTATTCTTCCTGAACAAATAAAACATATCATTTAGTTCACCATGAACAATTTTTAATTGTGGGCTATCCAATGGATTAATCCCTCTGCGGATCTTTCTTGCATCCGTTAAAATACCAGATTTTTCTGCTTGTCTCATCGGTTTGGTAAGCTGTACACTATTTAAACCTTTCTTTTTTAACAGATCCGAGAAAATATTACCAAATCCAATCGGTGGCAACTGCATATAGTCACCACAAAAAATTAATCGTGTTCCTGGTCGAATTGCCAATAAAAAATTATAGAAAAGGCTCGCATTTGTCATGCTACTTTCATCCATGATTACTACATCAGCAGGTAATGGGTTATCTTGGTTATAACAAAAACTATCAATACCTTCTGCTACAAGTAACCTATGAATAGTCCGTGAGTCCAAACCTGTTGCTTCTTTAATTCTTTGGGCTGCTTTTGCAGATAAGGCACACGCAACAATGCTATTATTTCTTTTTTGGTAGCATTTAATAATTGGTTTCAGAATTGTTGTTTTACCAGTTCCAGCTTCTCCAGAAATAAACACAACTTGGCAATTTAATGCTTTGTTAACTCCTGTAATTTGCTCTTCTGAAAACATAAACCCTTCTTCATCTTCAACTTCAGAAATCGTCTGACTAATCTCACTATCTGTTATTGGTTCGTAATCTGTTGTATTCCCAAATGAATATTTCTCCATATCTTTAATCAATTCGTAAATATCCATTTCAATTTTATAATACGATTTCAGACCAATTTTATCTCCAGATGTATATAAATAATTTGGTAATTTTTTATCTGATTCTTCATCAAACCATTCGTCAAATATAGGTAAGCATTCAGACGCTGCATTACTAATATTGCTTCTTAAATTTTTGATATACACATATGTATGTCCATCATTATCACCAACTTGATGCAAGTCATAGTAAATAAATGCATTTAACCGTTGATTTGAACATCGCAATTCTGGTTTCAATTTGAGTGCAATATCATCAACTCGTTTAAAGCCCATGCCCTTTACCCTAGTTAGTATATATGGATTTTGTTCAATCTGTTTTTTTAAAACACTTGGATTAGGTTCGGATTTCAATAATCTTTCAATCGTTGGTAACGTAACCCCATATGGTTGTAACATTACAACAATATCAGAAATCACATAGTTTTTAATAATTTTATCTCTAAGCTTCTTCCAAGTTTTATCTCCTAGTCCTTTGATTTCTGAATGGTCAATCATCTCTAACTGACCATTCATTACATCTTCAACAACATTAGGATATTTCGCAATTAACTGATCTGCGATCACTGCGTTCGTCTGTGTTTTTAAAAATATCTTTTGTGCTTCAAAAGTTTTGGGAACTTCAGCAACTATAGAAAGTGGTTTATATTGGTATTCATTGTATTTCTTAGAATATGTCATATTGGCTTTAACCTTATATTTCGTTCCTAAATACAACTCCTGCATATTACCAACCAATTTGCCACATTTATTCATTTTTTTATCGGATAAGTCATCAAAATCATTATTATTATATGGTTTACATTCTGGTAAATCATCTGCTGTACAGAATGTGTAAATCCCAAATAAAGATTCTTCATTATAATAAATCTGATATAATGGGACAATCTCAAACTCATATTCTTTTGTACTATCCACCACTTTAGGCGACAACCCCCTTCACTTTCTTAATATCTTCTAGCCATTGTTTATATGGTTTAATTTTCTTTGCGATAACCTTCTCTTCTGAATCTTTTCTGCATAACATCGCAATCTGATTTCCTTTGGTAATCATATCTTCATATTCTTTTAATTGCGAATGCCAGACGATTGCCTCAGTCAATCCAAAACTAGAATATAAATTCACATACGCAAATGTCTTTTTATTTTTGTCTTTCTTTTTATCAACTTTAGCGATCACTGCAACCACAGTGCAATCATCTCCATTTTCAACATCTTGAAATTGTTTTGACATATACTTGTATGCCTGATCAAATGGGTTATCGTTGATAAAGATTTGCAATGCTTCAAATTCCCAAAAATCTTCATTCTCGAGATATTTTTGATTCTGTGCGATAAATTTCTGAAATCGTTCTTTTTCCTTATCTTTGTACAATTCATACTTTTTATCGTTATAAGCTTTCAATATTGCATCTTTGTCGTAATCATATTTCTTCTCACCTATACGGTAATCTTCAGCGTCAATATCCCATTTAATAAGTAATTGTTTGTAACTCGGTGCTTTTGCAACTGGCTTGAATGTTGTTGGCTGATACATAGATTTCAAATACTGAATTAAAGTTTTACGTTTATTCTTTGTTGGAATTGCACCTGCTTTGATCAACTGAATAACCTGTGATTTACTTGGATTAATACGTTCGCAAAAGTTTTCAAATCCTATGAATTTACCATTTTTATCACGGTCTTCAAGAATTACCTTTGCAATTTTTTCTCCAATACCACTGATAGCCGATAATCCAAACAATATATACACATCGTCAATACTGAAATTCATCATTGATTTATTTAAGTTTGGTGGTAACACTTGAATCTTAAACGCCTTGGCATCAAGAATATATTTATTTACCATTCCTGCCTTATCTTTATTGCGATTCAATAATGCCTTAAAAAAACACAACGCATAATGTTTCTTTAAAAACGCTGTTTGCAAGCATAATACAGCGTAGGAGTACGCATGACTTTTATTGAATAAGTATCCCCCTTTTTGGGATAACGTCTCGCTAATCTGTTTTGCAATTTCTTCTGGGTATCCATTCTCAATAATCTCGTAATAAAGCTTTTTAGATTCAGACTTCACAAGTTCAATATTCTTTTTACCAATCGCCTTACGGAATAAGTCGGCTCCTCCATAACTTCGACCACCAAATTTACGAACAATATCAAGTAATTGCTCCTGATAAATCATACATCCATACGTTTCTTTTAAGATTGGCTCCATATCTGGATGGATATATGTAATTTTCTCTGGGTGATGTTTGTACTCAATAAATTCTTCTAAGACATCCATTGCATCTGGTCTATACAGTGCTAATACAGCTGCCAACTCTTCCATGTTTGATACCTGTAACCTAACCAACAAATCCTTCATGCCAGCACTTTCAACTTGGAAAACACCATTCGTCATTGCACTACGCAATAATTCATATGATCCTTTATCCATTTCAAACTTTGGATTGTTAATATTTACATCAAACTCAGTTAACCCTGCGTCAATTTCAGCTTCTTTTACAGTGTTTAATGTGGCAACACCCAGAATATCAAATTTAATAATTCCAATTTCTTCAACGATACGTTTATCTACTTGAATAACGTGCTCTCCGTCAGTTCCAAGCTTCATTGCCATATAATCGCTAATATCTGTATCTACAATTCCTACACCACCTGCATGAGAAGATACTGTTTTTACTCTGCCTGCAAGATGTGATGCAACATCAAAAAGTTCTTCATATCTTGGGTTCTCTGCTAAATCTCTGTTATTCCATAAAGATTCTTCAATCGTGTCATATACAAATTTTTTACTTAGTTTGTCCATCTCGTGATAATTGAACCCTAAGACCTTGCCAACATCTTTGATTGCCACAATTGGAGTAATAAAACTGAAATTGATAATCTGACATACTCTGTTTTCGCCATACTTATCGATCAAATATTGGATAATCTCATCTCGTGTACCAACATCTGTATCTGTATCTGGCATTGAAATTCGCTCTGGATTCAAAAATCTTTCAAAAATTAGTCCATATTTGATAGGATCTAAGTCTGTAATTGTAATCGTGTAACACACTAAACTACCTGCACAACTACCTCGACCAGCACCAATTGGAATACCATTTTCTCTTGCAAAATTGATAAAATCCCATACAATTAAGAAATACCCATCGAATCCCATTGAATGAATAATATCTAATTCATAATCAATTCTTTCTTTTCTGAGTTTCTGTTCTTCTTCTGGTAATTTATCGAATCCTCGTTTTACCCACCCTGTATCAATCAGATACTTTAAATAAGAATAATTATCTTCAAATCCTTCTGGTAATGGGAAAGATGGTAACTGAGGTGCCTGAAATGGCATGTGAATTTCATCAATTAAATCTGCAATCCTATCAGTTTCTTCAAGCCCTTTAGTTACTGCGTCTTCTCCAATTTGGTTATCCATAATTGCATGAATTTCATCGTCAGATTGTAAATAACATCCTTCATAAATTTCTGCTGCGGTTTCAGTATCGTGAGCAAGTTTTACATGCCAGTTCTGATAATATAAATCTTCTTTTCTAGCAGCGTGACTATCAGTTGTGATAATGTATGGTGTATTAGTGTCTACTGAAAGCTGTAAGATTTTCTGATTATATACCATTTGATCCTGATGTGAATGTGACTGCATTTCTAAATAAAAATGTGGAAAAATCTCTTTGTATTCACGAACATATTCAACACATTTCTGATAATCTGGCTCTCTGGCAAGTTTAGATGCCAAACAAGCACTACTCACAACCAGATCCTTAGCATATGGTTTCAACGCATTCAGATCAATTCGTGGCTTGTAGTAAAATCCATGAAAATTTGAATCAGTTACCAATTGATTAATTGCTTTTCTACCATTCTCATTCTTTGCCAATACAATTAAATGGAAATATTTGCTATCCTTATTCTGTTCTGTCATATCAAAGCATTCATAAAATTCAACTCCAAAAATCAATTTAACACTTGGATATTTCTCATGAAGCTTATCATAATAGCACCAACTATACTCATTGCCATGTTCTGTGATAGCCAGTGCTTTTAGTCCTATCTCTTCTGCTCTTTGTAAGTTTTCTTCAGGTAATGCATATCCATCTAATAATGAATAATGCGAATGTGTATGTAATGAACTGCTCACTAACTTTCACCTCAATCCCAAATATCTTCGTCTAATTCTTCATCTGCTGTAATGCTCAGAACATTAAGATCATCAACTGCAATTTGATATTGTCTAATACCATTAAAAATATTAGTTTGCGCAGTTCCTACTAATTCAAATGTAACTGTACCTTCGTCAGAGAAATCGTTCATAATCCAATCATAAATCTTATTTTTTTCACCACATCTAAACATCACGCATGGAATATCATTAATCTTGAATTGTATTGTATCCATTTTTTTACCAACAACATTAATTTCTTCCTTATTTAATGTGATATTCTCGACAGCAATCATCGGATCATCAATGCCCTGCCCACGAATATTATCCAATTTAGACATTTCCTGTAGTAGTTCAAAATCTAATCTGCAAGCATCTACAATGAAATCAACCCTATAAGTTGCATCATATTTAACATCTTTCAGCTTGTCGTTTAATTCTGTGATTGCTCCAGAAATATTATCTGTCGAACATCCAAATGCATTGGCGTGACCTTTTGCCCATAAAAATGAATTTGTTTCGGATATCACATCTTTCAAACTATCAATCGGGCTATGATCTACATTCCTTGCGCTACCACTCATTTCTACTAATCCTGTTTCTTGGTTAGTATGTTTTCGTAATAATAAACATGGTCTGTTCATATCCTCAGCAATCTTAATAGCAACCAATCCTGTCAAACTACTATCTAATGTTTCTGTAACATCAAGAATAGTAATCTTGCTATCTTGATCTTTTTCTGCTTCTTTCATAATAATCGGAACCATCTTTTTCTTTTGACGATCCTGTTTACCTTTAGCATTTTTACATAATCGAGCAGCACGATCGTAAATGTTCTCTTTGATTACTTCCGCAGGATTGTTTTTTGTTGCTCTTTTCTTATAATCAAATACCTCATAGTCTTCAATAAATGCTCTAAAAACTAATTCTTTATCTTTCAAAGAACCAAATCGTACCATACCATTGATAATTGGAACGATATACCACTGAACATTATGGATATTAACAATACTGTGCATTGAATAATCTTGTGCCTGAATTAGCGCTTTAAAGCATTTATTCTGAATATTCTGAATCCCTTTATCCACTAATCGACGTGTCTCAAATGATCTCATATCCATGACATCACCGATATTCGCTAATGCACATAAATCTAAATAATCATCAGCATAATTGATCCATAATTCGTCATCCATTGCTTGCAAAAATCTATAAACAACGCCTGCCCCACATAAGTCTTTGTTCTTATAGTGTGGACTGCACTGGTTATTTACAATTATAACTTCCTCTGGCATTTTAATTTCAGATTCTTCTTTTTCATGGTGATCAAGAATTACAATCTGTACGCCACGATTTAAAAGTTCAGTACACTGTGTTACATCGTTGGTGCCTGCATCTGGAATTATTAAAAGTTTTACGTCTTCAGGTATAGTAATATCTTCACTTAATCCGTGAGCTTTTGCTTTTTTATGCAATAAGTAACAAATGCTACTCTTACTATCATAAAGTTCATTATTAATACGATTTAAGTACATATATGCCATTGAAGCAGAACAAAATCCGTCTACATCCTCGTCAATTAAAATACCGATTTTATGTCCATTTTCAAGTGCAAAAATCGTTGTATTTACTGCATTTTTGATACCCTCTAAATCAGCATAATCTTGAATTACGCTATCATCGAGGTTCAAATACGTTTCATAATCATCAATCCCTCTATTTCTTAAAATTTCTGGCACAACATTAGAGGTATCATTTGTGCCACCTTCATATAATTTGTATTTTATATGTATAACCTGCCTGTTCTTATTTAAGTGTATACAAATAGTTATTTAACAATAGTTCCCATTTTTTAGGATCATCAGTAGGTGATTCTTTTTCATCAAGGATTCCTTCTTTTGAATTATCCATAATATATGAAATCGGAACTCCATCAATAAAACGATCGCCAAGCTTTTGAATCTCTTCTAACTCAACATCTTTGTCAAAAATAAATACTACTTCAACTCCGAGTCTTGTTAACATATCAATTTGCTGTCTTGAAACTTGCTTGCCGCCAGTTGCCACAACATTTTGATATCCATATGACCATAGCTGCATGACAGCTTTTTCTGCTTCTGCAACATATACTCTTCCAACCCTTTCTATATAAGGTAGAGTTTTATTCAATCCGTATAAGATTCTTTGTCTAGCGCATGGTTCAATATATAAATATTTCAAATCATGTTTATCTAACTCTTTCTTGAACAATCGTCCTTTAACACCTACCAAATCGCCAATTTCAGAAAAAATAGGTATTGTAATTCTGTTTGTATCTTCGTCATAGCCAATATTAAATTCTTTCTGTGTTAAATAAGTAATATGATCTTCATAAAACAGATCATTAACATAGTCCATATAATAAGAAAGAATTCGTTTTGAAATTGGTTTGACTGGTTTATCTTCTTCGGTTTCTATATTTTCTTTCATATCATGAATCAATTGAGTGATCTGCAAACTTTCTGGCAGTTGCTCATTAAAATCATGATAATAATCTATGCCGATCAAATTGGCTAGATATTTTAAACCGTCTGGGAAAGACAGACTTTTTGTAAAACATACCAAGTCAATTAAATCTGTCTGTCTTTCTTTTGCTGTCATTTTTCTTGTATAATTTGTGCAATTTAGGTTTTCGTTGTTATATGTAATAACTGCGGATTCATTATCCCCATCTTTATTTGCACAGCTCCAATATCCAGACGAATGATATTTAATATGATGACAGCCTATATCTTTCAGAATATTTTCTACATAATTATTGTCGTATATATATTCTTTTAGCTGTGCTACATCCATAACCTACGCTCCGTTTTTCTCTCGTTTTATGACATATCCTATTTCATCCCAAGTATTTAAATCCAAGTTGATTTCAAAAATTGGAATAACATTCTTGTTACCGCCTCGGTTTTTATCAACCTTAATACAGAAATATGTCTTGTCCTTTTTTAGATCGTGCGCCTGTGGCTCTCCCCAATCACTAATTGATATATACTGATATTTGTAATATTCGTCAGGATGTAATCTTTTACCAAGCATTAAGATGTCAGCAACGTGCTTAATCTGTTTTGCATTGGCAATATTATTACTACTTAGCTGGAATATATCTGTATACACCGTATCATCAGTTAACTGGAATACAGAGAAACAAAACATATGAATTTCTTTCATAAGCTCTTTAATTTTTGTGGCTGTCTGTTTCACCGTTTGCCAATCATCAATACGATAACCTTTTAACGTGTCATAACCACAATATTTCACGTCATATAACATACGATGTTTTCTAAATTCAAACTCTAATGCTGAGTCTGAGTAATCAGAGCCAACATCTTTGAAATATAATTTCCCTTGACGTTTCTGATCAACCCATTTTGCAACTTGCATAACTTTTTGAAACTCATCTGATGTAGTAGCCACTCTATGTTTGTATTCCTCTTCTGTTTCAATAAAGTCTCCATTTTCATTTGTTTTTCTTTCAACCACATTGCCATTGTTATCTCTGTAAATACCAAGAACTATTTCTTCTTCTGGCTTTTCAATATCAATCCCATGAAGCTCTTTGAAGCATTTGTTGTTGATTACTGTAACGACTAAGCAATTTCGCAAATCGTCTTCATCCATCTCATTACTGAGTAATAAAAATTTCTCGTCCATTGCCAATACTATATATGCAATCAACAACATCATATTTCTTGATTTTTTATCATAGTATAAAAGTGCTGATAAATCTATAATAAAGACAGGTTGAAAGAGAACAAAATCTACAAAAAAAGGAGAGACAAGTACTATGAAAATGAAAAAACTCACAGCAATGGCAATGGCAGCATTAACAGCAGCAACCATGATCCCGTCCGTACCGGTTATGGCAGCAGACGGCGGAAAGGTTTACTATCTGAACTTCAAACCAGAAGCAGATGAAGCTTGGCAGAACCTGGCAAAAGCTTACACTGAAGAAACAGGAA